>Ga0114934_10000930_pt1 | contig 19030 bp, 30 predicted proteins | sample 4SBtaG_2_FD_99695 | JGI IMG/M metagenome (GOLD analysis project Ga0114934, IMG submission 99695) | Deep subsurface microbial communities from Kolumbo volcano to uncover new lineages of life (NeLLi) - 4SBTROV10_white metaG | ecosystem: Environmental > Aquatic > Marine > Volcanic ...
AACACAAACAGGTAGAGAAATTGATCGTTATGGTATACGTCTTTCTTCACAAAAACAAGCAGATACTTCTTTAAGACCATCTACTCCCGCCTATACCAGAGCAGAGATTTCTGAGGCTACTGAAGAGCTTACAAAAGTTAATCCTAGAACAGGTAGAAAGATTCGCCCTAGAAGAGCAGATGTTATTCAAAGCATAGCTTCTCAACCAAAAACTCCCGAAGGACTTGCTTCTATTGATGTTTCAAGAGAATTAACAGCTTTACAAAGACAAGCAAACCAAGGTAACCCCAGAGCCCAGGCTCAGCTACAATCGTTTATACAGAATATGAGGTTAGGGTGATGGCTGAAAAGAAAAAAACAAAAAAGAATAAAAAATTTATTCAAGATATGAACATGAAGAAAGGTGCTTTTACTGCGAAAGCAAAACGTAAAGGTATCACTTCTGCTCAGCTTCAGGAGAATGTTTTAGCTGATCCAGATAAATATGATGAGAAAACAGTTAAACAAGCAAGACTTCGCAAAACCCTGGTAGGCTTAAACAAGAAAAAGAAAGCTAAAGAAGAATGAAAGATCATCGTCTTGACCTAGGTCGTTATGTTCGTAATCCTTTCAACAGAAGAGGACAGATTCCCAAGCGGCTTGATTTCCAAGAATTATTTAGAGTAAAACCAGACACTGGTGACTATCCCTGGAACCCCTCTAGATTTACTCAAGAAGATTTAATAAAAAGAGCCCAGACCAAAAAAGTTACTTTGAACCCCGATTTAAACTTTGTAGGGGAAAGTGTTTTCTTTGATGAAAGTAAAGGCCTTGCGTCTTCTGACTACGAGATGTTCGAGGGCATTGGTCGCTTTAATCGTAGAGAAGATTATGATTTCAATGAGGGACGCGCATTAACAACAAAACGACCTCAAGAACAACCAGACTACAATCCCCTTTGGATTGATGCCTATAAAATTAGCCCCACCTTGAAACCTGGCAAAAGGGCTAAAAACCCAATGCCACGCATGGCAAACCCAGACCCCAACGGCTATATTATGTCTCGCGCTCAAACTATGGCAAAAGACGAGAAACAAGGTATTACTTCGGTTGCACAACTTTTAAAAGGAGAAAAATCTTCTGCCCCTCAAAGTGAGGATCTTACGAGCAAAAAAGAAAAAGGTGTTGATACAAAAGAAGAGAACAATAATCAAACAAAACAAATTAATAAAGATCAAGAGAAGTAGAATAAGTTTATATAGAAATATGGTGCCGTGAGTTTAGGGAAGTTAGTAAAAAGGGCTGCATCAAAAGGTGGTAAAGAAATTGCACAGAGTGCTTTACCCGGCTCGATTCTCACTGGTATTTTAGGAGCTATTACAACCGGTAACCCCATAGCTGGACTTGCTATTGGCGCAGCAGATCTTGGCTTGAGTGCAGGTGCAGCAAGATTGATGGCTAGGTCACCCCGACTAGCAGGTAAATACTCAGGTGTTGTTTCAGATAAAGATGTAAAGGCAGCTAAGGTTGCAGGAAGACCTGTTGATCCATCTGAGATAAAATCAGTTTATAATCCCAGTATTGCCCAAAATGTTGCAATGATTGGTGGTAGTGTTGCAGCACCTGTTATTTTGGAACCAGCATTAATGTCAAGATCAAATGTAATTAATAATCCTGAAGCTTATAACGCTGCAACTGTTCCTCAGATATCTGACCAGGACATGACAGCACTTCTCATGACAACCATGATGGAATAATGACAGAACGTAAAAGAGTTGGTCAGGGTTTGATGCAAATGCTGGGCATGATTATGCCCGATTCAGTAAAGCGTGGCGCTAAAGCAGCTGTTGACTTAATGGATGAGGCATCCAGGCGCGAAGTTAGAGATGAGCAAGGAAATAGAATTCTTAGCTCTGTATCTAATTACAGCATATTTAGTCCTAAATTTATTAAAGAATTAAATCAAGTTAAAGGAATTACCCCCCTTGGCGCACCAGGTGAATTTTTGGGTGCTTATGCAACTCGAATATTAACAGATATCGGTAGTGATTCTTCTAGACATATTTATTGGCGTTATAACCATCCAATGGCAATTGCAGATAAACTTGTTGAAGAAGTAGCAGGAGCACCATATAGAAATTTAGATCCTACTCGTAAGGCAGCCCTTGGTTTGGCGGTCGGTGGCCCCATGGCCGTTTCTCTTGGTAACCTTGATGTTACTAATCCAGGAGAAGCATTTAGAGCAAAGGGTTTTGCACAAAGTTATGCCGAGACCGGTTCCGACGATAGAAGACAAACATCACAACCAGGTATTGAATTAGCTGAGCGTGTTTTACTTGGTAGACAAGGCAGACCACTTAAATATGAAACAGCTAAACAAGATATACCTGATTTAACAAAAGAACGTTATAGCAATTACATGCGTAACTATTACCAGGATAAAGGAATTACTGGTATGGGTTTAGTGAAATTTACACCTGAAAACTTAGAGGGCGTGCCTGAGGCACGCATTGTTGGATTCCCGATTGGCTTGCAAGCCGTGGGTGCGGGAGTGGGAGGGGCAGCGGCATTGCGCCATGCAATGAAAACAATGCCACAAAAGAAAACTACCACTGTAATACCAGCTCAAGATGGTAGGCCCGCCAAGACTGAAACCAAAGTAACAAATGCCCCTGGTGCAACCAGAAGAAGTCTTGGTATTACAGCGGCAGGTTCTGCAGTCGGACTTGCAACTGGTGCATTAATTAACAAATTACTTGCACAAGCCAATAGACCAAAACTAGAGGAATTAGATGATTATCAGCCTAAAATGTAGACTGATAAAATTAAAGTACTAATAAGAAAAGTGTTTAAAAGATGTCTGCAGCTATTATTCAACAATTGTTAGGTTATGGCCTTAAAAATCCTGCTGCATTAAATCCTATTGCAAAAAGCCTTGGGCTTTTGTCTAAAGGAAAAGCAATTGGCCAAGGCGCTTTAAGAGCAGGTACTACAGCATTAACCTATGCGCCTGCTCTTGGTCAATTAGCAACTGCTGCTAGAGAACAAGATCCAGCCGCTCTTGCCGGCGGTCTTGTGACAGCAGGTGTCACTAAGGCAGCAGGTGGAGGCGTACTTGGTGGTCTTCTCGGCACTGGCACCGCCATGCTTGGCAATGCTTTAATTGCTCCAACTGCTGCAGCAACTGGAGATATCTTTCAAAAAACTTTAAACGCTGTTACTGGTTCTCGTAGGGAAGCAGGTAAAACTGGCCTCGGAGGTGAAGGAGTGATAAGTGACGAGGATAAACAAGTATTAAGAGAGTTAATTAAAAGCCAACCAGAATTAGCGGCTAAGTTATTACCTGCATTTGCACAAATGCGAGGTGTTGACACCGAAAACCAAATGAAGTTGAATCAACAAACTGCAGCTCTCACTGGTGCTCTTAATCAACAAGGAATCCTGGGAACGCTTGCCAATACTTCTTTAGGTGAGTCAGGTGCAACCGTAAGAACAATGATGTCTGCACCCAATCCTTATGCTAGCTCTGCATTCAGTTATAGAGGAGGTTGATAAAAGTCATGAATTTCGGTCAAATTTATGGACAAAGTTTCCCCAATCTTGGTTCCTTTGCGGAAGTTAATCCCAATCCATTTTTAAATAAAACAACAAATCCAAAACCTTCTAAGACCAATAACAAGTCTGATGGTGATTTTTATCAGCAGTTGTTAAATGTCATGGGAGAAATGTCTAGTCCGGAAAGATACAACCAACTTCTTGGAATAAAATCTCAATTTGATTCTCAACAAATGGCTAGAGCATTGCCATATAATATGCTTCAACAATTACCTGGACAAATTACTCAAGCTTTTGCTTTACCAGCTGCAACTGTTTTAGCTGGTAAAATGGGTTTAGCACAAGGCATCGGTCAGTCAGCCGATATTATGGCAAAAGCAGGAACTAACATGGCTTCATTAACCCAATTAAGCCCTAGAGGTTTCAATTTTAATCCAACGAGTTACATTTAGGAGATAGATTATGAATCCCTTTGCAGCTGGTTTCCCCGATCTTGGAGCTATTGCTGGTATAGGCGGTGCTGGGGGTGCCGCTGGGGGTGCAGCCGGCGCTGCCGGTCTTGCTGCTAGTTTTCTAAATCCGGTTACTCTTGGTTTAGGTGCAGCAAGTTTAGGTACAAGTATTTTTGGTGGTTTAAACCAGGCAAATGCAACTCGTCGGGCTGGTGAAGACTACTTAAAAGCAGCAGCAATTAAAGATCGTACTGCAAGAGAAGCTTTAAGGGTTCAACAGGCCATGGGCAAACAACGAATGTTTGCAGACATGGCAATGGGCATTGGTGATCGTGTCGCTCAGCTGGGTTATGGCAGAGATCTAGAGCTGGGTCGCCAAATGCAAGGAGCAATGTTTAAGCAACGTGAATTAGAACCCGTAGCCATAGCAAATAGAATGGCAGAAAGAAGAGCATTACTTGGATTAGAAGGTAGTAGAGAAGCCAGGGATGCCGCAGAAAGAGCTAGTAGGCGTAAAATAAGAGAAACGATAGCCGGATCTGCCGGTAAATTTTCGGGTATGTTTGGTCCGATTGCGCCAATAAACACGAAAAACATGTTCATCTAGGAGTGAAACAATGAGTAGCGGTGGCGGTGGAAGTAAAACTGTATATGTACCTCAACCAGTAGCACCTCAGAGGGATAATTCAATGCAGCTCATGCTCGGCATGATGCAAGAGCGAGAAAATCGTGCCGATGCTCGGGCCGCAGCAGAAAGAGCTGAACGTAAAGCGGCTGAGGAAGCTCGTAAAGCAGCTGGTCAAGCAGGCCTTGCTGATTTCACTGATCTGTTATCGAGACAATTAAAACGCGGTTCAATCACAGAATCAGACGCACAGGCAAAACTGACTAATTATGGTTCTACTTATGGTTTAGATCCACAAGGCACTATCCGTAGCACCTCCGATGTTTTAAATTTTTACCAGACAAATGTTTTACCTGAAAAACAAGTCGAAGGAACCAAAAGACTTCTCAGAAATCTCTTAGGTAAAGAGCCAGATAAGGCTTTACTGGATCAATACTTAAAACCATATACACCAGTTGAATCAGAAGATGGTACGTTGCCAGGGGGTTATGAAGGTTATACCGGTTTAAGAACAGGAAACCTTGAAGGACTCAGACAACAGATCCTTGATTCTCCTGAATACAAAAAAACAGTTAACGATAATTACTTAGATAATTATTACGATACAAAGTTTGGTTCTCAGGTTACCGACTCTGAAGGCAATCGAACGAAGAGACGCACGTTTAAATTTAATCAAAATCTTTTGCCCACAATGGATCAATCCCTGCTTGATAATACGGGGATTTCAATGCCAGATTATGAATCTGCCTTTGGTGATGCAGAAGGTATGACGGTTGCAGAAATAGAAGAAAATCTCCAAGGTGTACGTGACACTAGAAATTTCTTATATAACGCCGGCTTAACAAATTTACAAGGTGAAATTGATACCAATATTACTAAATTAAAAACAGAAAGCCAAGAAAGGATTGCTGATATGACATCAGCAGCCACAGTTACAAGTAGCTTACTAGGAGGATTCTTCTAATGTCAGATAGATTTGTTATCGATACCACAAGGTTTCCCATTCAGTTTGGAACCCTGGATGACCTCGCTGCCTCTGGTGCCTTCGAGGATCTTTTAAATCAACCAGCCAGTTATCTGGATTTTGATGACCTTGGGCCTGTTAGTGCTGATGTTACTCGGCCTGACGATTCAAATACCGGCGGCTCTTCTTTATTTAATCTCGATTATTCACCTGATGATATTATTCAGCCCAGGAGGACAACAGAATCATCAGAAGTTAATATGCCCTATACTGGTAACCAGGGATTAATACCACTCACACTTGCTGATAGACAAGAGAAAAAAATGGCAAACCCAACTTACAGATCAGGTCAAGCTTTCGCTGATCCCTCCGCTGGCTATCAAGCCCAGGCAAATAGAATTATTGCGGAAGTTCAAGCAGGTCGAATGGCCCCCACCGAAGGGGACAGACAACTTGCTGAACTTCAAAACCAAGAATTTGGCGCTTCTTCTTTTGATATTGGCGAATTTGAAAATCTCCTTGGTCGTCTTGAAGGTTCCAAGATGCGCCAACAACGTCAAAAGTCTGTTGAAGGTCGTAGAGACATCATGCAGCAAGGGTTAGCATCTATGATGTCTAACTTCTAATTTTAATTTTAAAAGGAGTTTTATTATGTCTGCTTCCGATTTTATGTTCGGCACACCTGGCCAGAGCGCCACGGACAGAAGATTTGGTACTTATGATGCCGCTGGCAACTTTGTTGATACTGCCAGCAATGAATATGAAAAAAACATAAACACCATCATTGACGAGGCTCGTGCCGGCCGTTTAGATACAGAAGAAGCCAAAAGATTAATTGGTCAGCTTCAAAACCAAGAATTCGGCGCTTCTTCTTTTGATATTGGCGAGTTTGAAGACCTTCTCAATCGTCTTGAAGGCTCCAAAATGCGTCAGCAGCGTCAAAGATCTGTTGAAGGTCGTAGAGATATCATGCAGCAAGGCCTGGCTGGCATGATGGGTAATTTCTGATAAGATGAACCAAAAATCTTTGGCTGAAGATAATAAATCAGATTTACGATTTGATTTAAATCGTTATAAGCAAGCCTCTAAAGTTGCTTATGACTACGCCAAGAAACAGGTTCAAAACGAAGACAAAGAAGAAACCGAAGAGGAGGATTCGTAATGGAAGAAGAAGAATTTTACTATGGTGATGATCCCTTTTCGGTTTTATTCGATGAAGACCAGGCGCGCAAGGCGGCCAAGGCTGTTAAGATTTTTCAAGATGTATCCGTTGGTTCTTCTGTAGCTAAAGGGGCTGCCTCTGGTGAACAAGAAAGAGAAACAATTGGCAAAGGAGCTAGAGAGCAACGTGCTAGTGCCGAACAGGCCCAGCAGTTCCGAGAGCGGGATGAAGAGAGAGACCGCAGACAAGCGCAACAAGCGTATAGATATTGAGATTTTTGATCAGTGGGTTGAAAACCTGGATTCTGCGACACAAGAATCCTTTTTAAATTTTGCTGCCGATAATTATTCAATTATTGAAGTTTATTTGTATTCAAGATTTTTAGGTTATACAGGTACGATCACGGCATGTGATCACTGGGTAAAAGATAACTATAAAAAACCTGACCACAGAAAAACCCTGCTTTATGAAATCAATAAAATGCAAGAAGACATCGCCTTGTTAAGAGACGATGTTGAAAATGGCATTGTAAAAAGAGATGCAGGTGTGGCACGAATTGCTCAAATGCAAAAAGAAATTAGAGGTAACATTGCTCAGGTTGAGCAGTTTACAAACACTAAAGATCGCAAAGGTTTATTAATGGCTGGTGCTGATAGGGCGATCAGAGAATTGATGTTTATTTTTAAAGACGATCCCATCGAGGTGCCCCTTGAAGAAGCAACAATGAGTGTATGGGCAAGAATGCAATTAGAAGAATAATCTGTATTACAATATTTAAAAAGAGTAAAAAAATGTCTGCAAACCCCAATAAATTACCCGGCATGCCTGGTGCGTTTGGTTCAGTCGATAAAAATAATTTAGCCAAAAGACCCTCTTCGGGCAAGGGAAGAGGTGGCAGAAAAGAAAACATGAGAAGAGCACTTGAGCAACGCAGTAGAAGAGAGTTTATAGAAAGAGCCCAGGCCTCAGCTCGACAGGATTCTCGTAATAGACGCCCTAGTGACATGAGATCCCGCGGTATTTCAATGGGGCCAGGTAGAGCGGGTAGGTCTTTTTGATGTCTAAGAAAAAAATGCCGCCAGAGGTGTTGGCGCACTTTAAATCAAAAAACGCCAAAAAAGATGATGGTTCTGAAATGAGCCCAAAAGAAAAGCGTAAAGCTGCTCTTGAAAAAGCTCGTGAGTATAAGAAACAAAAAAACGATAAAGATAAAAAATAGGTTACTATTTAATTATTAGCCTATTATCTTGTGCCTTCCTATATTCACTTAGCCCTTAGAAGAAACGCAAGAGCGGCGTCTAGAAATTATCGTTTAAAAGAAGATAAGAATAAAGATATTCTTGAGAGAGCAAGGCAAGATTTTGGTTTTTTTTGTGATTATGTAGCAGATAAACCACCGGCTGAACACCATAAAGAATGGCATAAACATTTTGTTACTGAAGAAGATAGCTCATGCCTTTTGAGGATCGCTGGCCCTAACGTCGATTTATTGGCACCCAGGGGCTCCGCCAAGAGCACCGTATTAGGCCTGCTGACCGCCTGGGCCATTGGCATACATACAACGGCTAAAAAGCCTCTACAGATCCTTTATCTTTCTTATACCGTTGATATTGCAAGATCTAAGTCTGCAACAATTAAACGAATCATTGAAAGTAAAAGATATCAAGAAGTCTTTCCAACTGTTCGCCTGATGAAAAATGTAACCAGTAATGAATACTGGTCCATTGATCATCGTTTTGCGGGTATCGATACCACAGGTGAAGAACAGTTTACTCTTTGCGCCGCTGGTCTTAAAGGTTCGGTGACATCCAAGCGTTCTCATCTGGTTATGATCGATGACGCCATTAAATCATCTGCTGATATTTCTAACCCTGACATTCGTAAAACAATGCAGGATAACTGGAATGCAGTGATTGCTCCTACGATGTTTGAAGGTGCAAGGGCAATCTGTCTAGGCACCAGATTTAGACATGATGATATTCATGCCACTACTTTTAACGAACAGAACAATTGGACACAAATTGTTTTGTCAGCAATTCAAAACAATCCTGAAACAGGAGAAGAAGAATCTTATTGGCCAGACATGTGGTCTTTGGAATATTTAAAAGAAAAGAAAAGACAGGCTCCCATTGCTTTTTCTTTTCAGTACATGAATCAAATTGTTAGACAGAATGAATTGTCACTGGCACCAGAGTTGATTGTGAAAGCAGAAATTTCAACGGAGTTTGATAGCCTTGGCGTTGGTGTTGATTTGTCGGCTGGCACCAAAGAAAAAAATGACTACACCGTTATGGTCTTGGGCGGTCGCATTGAAGATCGAATTCATATTATTGATTACAGACGTATTCGAGTCATGGGTAATTTAGAAAAGCTAGACGCCCTAAAAGAATTATTAAATGATTGGTCGATTATTGGAATGGATCAAAACGGAACACCATTTCCAACATACTCAACATGTGATATATGGTCGGAAGCTGTTCAATATCAAGCTTCCCTGGAGGCAGATTTCAAACGTATCTGTTTAAATAATGATGGTCTCTACAACTTGATTTGGCATCCAGTCAAAGGATTCCGTGCAGACAAGCTGGCAAGATTCAGGGGAATCATGGGTATGTTTGAAGATCGTAAGATCATCTTCAATCGTTTCAGGAATTTTACTAATCTCTTCGAGGAACTCACAAACTTCGGAGTTAGTAGCCATGATGATTGTGTCGATGCTCTGGTTTGGCTTGTAAATGGTTTGGCGCGAAAAGGAAAACTACATGTTGATTACTAGTATTAAAATGATAAAAGAGAAACAAACGTGATGGGACCCGAGTACGTCGCAATTGCTCTTACTGCGGTGGTCTCAGCAATTACCGCCGGTGGGTGGACTGCAGGTAAAATTTTAGAACGTCAAACCGAACGTGTAAAGCAAGCGTTCGAGTATATTAATTCACAGAAAAGGAGAATTGATTTGCTTGAAGATCAGATTAATCGCATGCCTATTGACTATGTTTTAAAGGTTGATTTTCTGAGGGAAATCCAGGGATTGCATGATCATTTTAAGCAAATCAACACAAAACTTGATAAGCTTATTGAAAAGCTTTTGACAAAATGAGCTACATATTAGAACTACAAGAAAACAAGGATGGTGAAATCTTTGTTGTTTTTCCAGATGACATGACTGAAGAATTGAACTGGAATCAAGGAGATATTCTTCAGTGGGATTTAAAAAGTGGTGGAATTATACTGAGTAAAGTCAATGATAATCCTGGCGTAGAGGTTTTAGAGGAATGATTTATTACGGCGGCGAAAGCAATGTCCCTGGCGCACCAGGTAATGTTGGGGGTTTTATTGCAGGTGGTAATTTCCTGGGTGGCCAAGGTAGCGCCATTAATCCTGACTTACTAAGACGTGATTCACGCCAACAAAAAATTTATAATAAAGGCGTAGGAACCGATAATCCCTTTGAAAAGGAAACCTTTTTAAAAAGAACAGGACCCCAACTTCCACCTTTAGCGGGCACTAGCAACATGAGTAATGCTCTGCTTTCTCTTGGTCCAAACATCATTGGTAATGTTGCTGGCATGCAGTCTGCAGCACTAGCAAGAAACCCCATTAATATTCCGAACATTCGCGGTTTCTGATGCAAGTTCCTGCTGTACCATTAGGTCCGGCTTTAAATATTCCTGATCCCTTTGTAATACCTACTCCGGTGTTAGAGCTTCCATCGGCTTTAATACCGGACTATGAACCATTGCCCCCATACCTGGATCCAGGGGAAGCTGAACAAGTCGTTCTTCCGGCTCCAGTAATTAACGAGGAAGAGAAAGAAGAAGAGGAAAAAAAATCAGAGCCTGAGCCAAAGCAAGAGGTAGTGAAGGAGAAAATCATACCAAGAGATTTTATAGAAAAAACTTTACCTCCACCAATTAAACCTGTTGTCATACCTCCGATGCCACAGCCAGTGGTTGAGGAGCCAGAAACACAAATAAAAGAAACAACAACAGTACAAATACCAGGGACAGAAATAGAAGTTCCTGTTCCAACAGCAGAAATAATGAGCGCTGCAGCTACTACTAGTGTTATTAGTGTTGGAGCTACACTTGCAGCAACAAGCGTATTCAAGCGTTTAGTTACTGTCTTAAAACCTGTGATTCAACAGGTCGTGAATAGGATTCAGAAGTTAAGGGGGAAGGAGGCAAAAAGCTGGGCAAGGCAGAGACTGGAATCACGTCTGCACAGATCGCATAAAAAGGAGAATCTGGTCTAAGTGTATAACCTAATTTCATTATTTTTACACATTCTTTTACTCTCACTAATTCATAATCCAGTCGTTCTTTTTCTATTTTTCTCCGGGCCAATTCCTTACATAATTCAACTGCCCCGCCATCCAGAGGAACTGACAAACTGGCTTGAACACCAAAATTTTGACTGATTGATGGCCAATGTTTAATTGACTGTCTTGATTCTGTCTGCATTACATAAGGAGTAATGCTTAGTACAGATCCATTACAGTAATGACCCTTACCGTAGCTTTGGGTTGAAAGACTTCCTTGATTGATCTGGACAGCCTGGTTAGCAACTGAGCCAGTAATTGCAGCCTGAGGATTTGCTACGTTTGTTGTCTTAGGCTCATCAGCCCTAACAGGAAGAATTATTGCGAGAATACAGACAAAGATGTAGTAGTAGAAGTTGTGGTAATAGTGCGGGTAATATCTTCTGTTTCGACAATGCCAGCGGCTCTTTCCACGATTTCCAATTGATATTCTAAAGTGGGATCTACGATTTCCCATGAGGTTCCTGAGTTGGAAATGTATCCATCAGTGCCGTCACTGGTATTTACGGCCTTGACGTTTTGACCTTTCCAGGTGGTTACATCTCCACCATAGCGTTTAATTGAAATTGTTTCGTTAATTGTTTGTGTTGAATTTGTTGTTTGAGTCATACTCCCTGTCGTAAAATTAGGAGTAACTCTTTGAGCAAAGGCTGGGGCTGAAACCAGAAGAATCAATAAAATTTTTAACATTGTACATAAAGTAATTTACTTTCTTTTAGTTTAGAATCACCTAGATTACATATTATGGAAAAGCTAGTGACAGGAAAATTAAAAGATACTTTGGTTTCTTTGGTGCCAGCCGCCGTCTTGGCTTGGGCACTTTCCATACTTACCGCTGGATACCTAGGAATGGCAAAAAATATTGATGCTGCCTTTATTAGCAGTCTTGTTACATCAGTACTAGCAAGCTATGGAATTTCTAGAGCTGATAAAAGTAATGATAAAATTAAATGATGAAATAAAATAAGATGGCACAAGACGATTCTAAATATACAAAACCTGCTTTACGCGAAAGGATTAAGAAGCGCATTACAGCTGGTTCTAAAGGTGGCAAGCCCGGCCAGTGGTCTGCTCGTAAAGCACAGATGGTTGCTGCTGAATATAAAAAGAAGGGCGGTGGCTATAAAGGTGGAGAGGGCAAGAAGCAAAAGTCTTTGAAGAAGTGGGGTAAAGAAGATTGGCAAACAAAAGATGAGTACGAAAAAGGCAAGGCGAAGAAAGCAGCTAAGGCAGCGAAAAAATACAAGAGTAAAAAATAATGGCAGATAAAGCAATCCAAAAAGACGGCACTACCAAGCGCTATCTTCCCAAGAAAGCCTGGGCCGCCCTTTCTAAAGAAGAAAGAGAAGACACCGATCGCAAAAAAAGAGAGGGCTCCCGCAAAGGAAAACAGTTTGTTCCCAATACAGAAAAAGCAAAGAAAGCTGGAAAAGCTGCTAGGATGTACAAAAATAAAAAAAGATAACAGTGGACGCCAAAGCCAGACTTAAGGAAATTATTGACTCCTATCTTAATAAAGATGGTGGAGAAGCAATTGATACTGGTATTGTTGCAGGCCACTTAGCCCAAATGAAAATGTTTGGCATCCGACAGGGTGTAGAATTTTTTCCCGCTCAAGACAACTTTGGCAATCAGCGCAAAGATTTTTTAGATCGTGTTATTAAATATAATTCTTTAGATACAAGGCTAGATTCTATTTGGGATTATTTTCTTTGCGATGGTCAGGGATTGTTTTATGTTCGACCTACACCCAATAATTATCGTCTTTATTATTTCAGAGCCCATGAGTATCGTAGCTTTTACGACGTTGATGGGGACTTGGATGAAGTCGTGGTCATCTATAGCTATAAAGTAAGACAAGGCTTAGGTTTTCAGCAAGACATCCAGGCTCAAGACTTAACCGGCCAAGAATATGGTGGTAAACCAGGAGCAAAAAGATACATTAGGTTATCAATTAAACGTAAAACAATTGAAGAAACCCACTCAGAAGCTGAAATTTCTTTTGATACAAACCATCAGAATATAAACGGTAAAACCAAAACATTTAAAAATAGTCTCGGTTTTATTCCTTGTGTGGAAATCTTCAATAATCCCAAGGGTTTCTCCAACGAAGGATCAGGTGAATTTGATGCCTTGGCTAATCATATTGTTACTCATGATGAGATTGTTCGCACAATGCGAAAGAATGTACAGTTCTTTGGTAACCCAACATTGTTATCTTCTCGTCCCAAGACAGATTTGATGGAAGCGGGAGGAGATTCTGTTGTTCAAAGACCATCAATTGCAGCCAACTCTGGCTTTGTTGGTTCAGGACCATTAAGTCAATCTAGGTTTAAAGCTGACCCAATCATGAGAGGGTCCGATGGACAGATCAGAGTTCCAAGAGTCATTGCAAATTTAGAACCCAATGATCGTGTTGGATATATTGTTCCTGACGCAATTACTGGAGATCAGAATGCTTTCTCTAGGCAGTTTAGAGAAGAAATTCGTACTTCATTAGGTGGTGTAGATGAACTTTCTATTTCTGCTGGTGTTACCGCAACTGAATATAAATCGTTATTTGGACGTGTTTCGGCTACTTCTAAAAAGAAAGCTACATCTATTTATACATATGGTATTTGTAGATGCCTTGAATTGATTGTTTTTCAAGAAGAAAAACTGTTCAGAGAATCACTGGCTGCGGCGGCGGGACTTGAAAAACCGATTGACTTACCAGAAGAAGCTAGTGACGAAGAACTTAGGGCGTATTCAATGGCTATGGATACTTTTGAAGAACAAGTCAAGCGTTTGATGATGGCTTGTTTGCAAACCCAACAGTTGCCTCCAGGTATTGAAGGCTTGATTCCAGATGGAGATTTAACCGTTCAGTGGAGATGGATGGGTCCTGTATATGAAGATTCCACGCAAGATATTTTAAATAACTCTATAGTTGTTAGAAACCTGCAAGAATTAGGTGTTGATAGTATTGAAGCACTGAAATACCTCTTTCCGTCCAAGACGGATGAGGAACGGGCCGCGATGTTGTCGGGGTTCCCGTTCAGGATGGTGGGTGAATTACAGAGTGCATACTCTCAATTTGCTCGCCTGGTGGGGGGGATGATGCAGACACCCCACCCGCAGTCACCGGATCTTCCAATGGCTGCGGATCCCAGGTTGGATTTAACGCCATATCTGTATCGAACCCTAGAAGCATTACAAAAGGAGATGAGTTATGCAGGACGCTACCGTCCAATCGACCCCACAGATGAGCCAAGCCCAGCCGGCCGTAGCACCAAGCAGCTACGTCGCGGCAGCACCCGCACCCCAGGCGGTGGCGGCACCTCAGGCTCCAGTGGCTTATCAGGTGGGTACCAGCTACCCCCAAGCGGTACCTCAGGCAGTGCCCAGCTACCAATCAACCCCTATTCAGTACGCCCCCCAATCCCAACCAGCGCCGGAAGCTCCGCAGGTGGGGAATCCATGGGAATCGGCGTTCAACAAGGTGGTGAACCTGCTGAGTACACCAGTTCAATCCCCGTTCCAGGGACAACCCTCGCAGCAGACGACTCAATATACCCCGGCCAATTACGGAGTAACGAGCAACCCAGCTACGTTTCAATCGGATCCGCAGACCTGGTCAACAAACCCGACCTCATATTCCAACTCTTCCCGAACTTCCTCGATGTCGTCGGGGAAACTTTACGGCCTAGAGGCACAGGCAGCCCACGCGGAAGTCAACAACGCGATCGCGGATTATTACAATCTGAGCGACGAGAGCAGGGACGTGATCAACGCGCACGGCGTGGAAGCTCCGGCGATTCTGAATCAGTACGCCCTAAACCTCGAAGGACTGGTAGACAGCGCCCTGGCGTGGGGAAGCAGAGCAACAAGCGCAATTAGAGGTTACGCTAATTTCGCTGTTAATGAGCATAATGAAAACCTTGCTTATAACGAGATCCTTACGAATCCCGACACTCTCAGCGATTACACTCTGAAGTTCTTCGGTCCAGAAGGTCCTTATCCTGTTTACGAAAGCGAGGCAGAACTGGAAACACCCGGCATCCGCACTGCGACTCCTGGTGCCCAATATAATTTCCCCGCACCTCCTTCCTCTGCTGCTCCTCAAACACCTCAAAATTTCTGGGGTACTTTCCAAGAGCAGATGGCTCGTGATCCCCAACAAGCTTGGAGAATCCTGAACCAGGCACAACCCCAAACAGTTGCAAACAAACTGTTTGTGATGGAATGATTTTAAGCCGGTGATTAGTAAAATTACCGGCTGCTAAAATCTTTGTTAGATAAGACACAACATGTCTGAATCTTTCACCCGATAACAACACTTCCTAAGACACTGGAGGATGAAACAAAGTGTTTATTGATAACGATTTTCCAAAAATTCTAGGTGCGGAACTTTATCGTCCTCACCCTGCATACGTTTGCGAGATGGCTGTTGAGCCCGTCGTGGTTCATGACTTTACTCGTCAGCCCGGCCAAACCGTTCAGCTGGACCGCTATAAGTTCTGGGGAACCCCCGGTACGAAGGACAGCCGCGAGCGTATTGCTGACCAAACCATTGGTACTGCTAACAGCCGTAACATCACCAAAGAAAAGGTGCTTGTTGTGCTGAAGGAATACACCGGTCCTGCAGACCCGGGTGATCCTACCCAACCTTCCACCTTCAAGATTGCTCGTGAAACCCTGATTACTGCTCAGCGCCTGCTGCTGGACACCGGTAATCTGAATATGTTCCACCAGTCCATCGGCTCTCTGACGCTTCTGGATGACTATCGTCGTTGGCGTGATCGCGTCTTCATTGATGAACTGGCCAAGGCAGAAGCTATCGGTGTAGCTTCCAGCTCACAAGGCGGTTACTATTTTGCTGGTAACAAGACCAAGGATTCTTCTGGTCGTATTGCTTACACTGCTGCTGAGTATCTTACTCAAAACCAACAGTTTTCTGTTCGCACTGACCTGCTGACTGTTGTTAAGGACCTGCGTAAGCGCAACGTTCCTACTTTCTCTGACGGCCTGTATCGTTGCATTTGCGATCCCGTGTTCATGATGCATCTGCGTCGTGATCCCGACTTCCGTGAGATCGCTCGTTACGCCGGTGCTCCTGGTCAAGGCATGTACATGGGCAACCCCATGATGCCTAACAACTCCAGCTTCTACATGGGTCCCCAAGCTGGTCAAGGTTATTTCCTGGCTGGTGAGCCCGTGATGCCCACTGGTGTTCAATTCGAAGGTGTTAAGTTCTTCGAGTCCACCAACTTCCCAAGCAAGAATATTACCGCTTCCTTTGATGGCACCGGTGGTACTTATGCTTCTAGAGAAGTTTCCCAAGGTTTCTTCTTTGGTCCTCAAGCTATTGGTGTTGGCGTCGGCGGTCCCAACGCTCAGGTGCTCATCAACAATAACGATGACTTCAGCCGCTTTATCATTCTGATTTGGCAACTGTACGCTGGCTTCGAGATCCTCAACAAGGACTTCGTTACCAACGCATTCAGCTTTGTCGATGATGATGGTGTGGTTTGATTTTTAGTTAACTAAACATACAAAGGAGAGATAGATGAGCTACTTATCTGCAAAGAAAATTTACCCAGGTAACCAAACCTCGGCTCTTAACGGTTGGTATAAGAACATTGATACCAACGATGATTCAACCAATGATGCCTCTAAGGGCGGCCCCACTTCTGTGCTGTCCACCCCAGGCTATCGCTACTTCCAGCAACGTGGTTATGTTGAAGTGGCAGTTACTTCCGGTAGCGCTATTGCAACCGGCAATGTGATTGTTCCTTCTCCTTATAGAAACGATGACACACGCCCTGATATTACTGGCTTAGTAATTTCTGGTAACAGCACTCAGCCTGCTTATGTGTATCGTACCGCTATTTCCGTGGCAAAAGGCTGGGGCGACAAGCGCGTTGCTTCAGGTGTGTTTGCTTCTACCGGCAACCTGATTTCTTTCGGTCGTGACTCCGCTGGTCCTACCGCAGCTTCCGGTGTTGGCGAAGGCGTCATTCAAGCAAACCTGACCTCAACGGTTTCCGGTGATGCCGCAACGAAGATTTTCTTCTCTGGCACTTCCCAAGCTTTTGGTTCACATCCTTTCTTAACTGCTACCGGTGCTGCCGGTGTGTCAGGAAAAGTTGTGAATTATGAAGCAACCGCCGCAACCACTATGAAAGTGTTTGCCAAGGGCGCTGCTAATGATACCAGCACTTCGGGTGGTTATTACATCTCCGATGCTGATTACAATGCAGGCCTGAGAGGTTATCTGGTTGTAGAAATCTGCTACATCCAACCTGACGAAGCACCTGGTTACGAAGATATCGAAGCCTACATTCCGGCTCGCACCATTTCCTGATAGATAGGGTAAACTAGGACCAGGTATTAATATCTGGTCCTAATGCTTTATCAACACAAGAAAACAGGTGCTCGCGTAACAGTTGTTAGTGAGTGGGATGATGGCGAATGGTTTATGCTGAAAGATCAAGATGATCGAATTTTCACAGCACACAGAAGTGAATTACTTGAAGATAAACCGGCAACAGCAAAAGTTAAAACTCTTCAAGTAAAAGACAAAGCATCAAAAGAAGAACCTAGAGTTTTTCCACCAGATAATAGATTAAGTATTAATGGTGCAACGTCTCAAATGATTGCTGATCACGTCAAAGGGATTGGCATGAAAACTGCAAAGGAAATTAAAGATCTTCAGATGTCTTTATCGGGCGAAAGATTTAACAACCTGGAGCAGTTAAGACAAATCAAAAGAGTTGACTGGGATTCTGTTTTTTCAGCAAATATCATTCGCCTCTAATACTTGCCCCGCACAGCGGGGCTTTTGATTATAACAATTTATAATTAGTTGATAGCAAGAGATAGCAGTGCAACTTTCTGATTTTGACAAAAGTAGAGTAAGGTACCACCTTGGTTACTACACTGTTTCTGTGCCAGCAGGTGACTATGCCAGGCTGGAAGAAGCAATGAATACAGTACCTGATTCTTTCTTTTATGACAGAATCATTATTCAAATTGGTCGTTGTGATACGGCAGAAAAGAAAACAGAAGTTGCGTCTACTCCTTCTACTCGTTTAGAAACAATCGCAGGTGACGTTGATAGAACGATCCGATCTAGCAATGCAAAAGAAGCATTAAAGGTTTGGGATGAGATCTATCTATACGAAACCAATCGTCTTGCTGGCATCCTGTACGTTCCAAACTACAAGGATCCATTCCAGGCACGATATCGATTTGATCGATCTGGCGCTGAATTTATCCAGGCATTACCTGGTCCTGCTGACACTGCTGTTGGTTCCCGTTTGTATTTACGTGAGGTTGCTCGCTAATGCCTATTCCAATCCTAGGACCAATAGGAGAAATTTTTAATTTAGGTGTAAATAATATTCTTTCTTCTCAACAACGTAATCAATTGCGCGAGCAAAATCCTGGTTTTCTCGGTCAGGCACAAGCTGGTTTATATGGTTTAGCACAAACATTAACTGGTGGTCCTTCTTCTATTTTGCCTCAAGCGGTAGAAACAGTTCAACAAGTTTATGGTTTGAAACCAAAACCTCAGCCAACTGAATACTATGGTCCAGCTTATGCTTCTGCAGAAGCTTTAGGTTTACCTAGTGGCAGAGGTGGTTTAGATAAAAAGTATAAAGCAGAAGAACTTAAAGCAGGTGGTCAAACTCCCACTCCCGCCCCTGTTGTTACAGCTCCAGTAGTACCTGGTCAACAAACAGGAAACGCTGGAGCCATGGAAACTTATATGCAATTAAAGCGGCAAGCAAAGACTCCAGAAGATTACGAGATACTTGATCAACTTGGCATGGCAATTCACCAGGAGAAGTTTGGAACGCCTCAGATGCGCATGGAAAGCACCATCGGTACCTTTAATCCTTTAATGGCACAGATGGGTCTTCAGCAGCCTGCTAGGGGCATACAACCAGATAAAGAAGCACTTGTTGACAAGATGGACCAACAAGCC
>Ga0114934_10000931_pt1 | contig 19013 bp, 12 predicted proteins | sample 4SBtaG_2_FD_99695 | JGI IMG/M metagenome (GOLD analysis project Ga0114934, IMG submission 99695) | Deep subsurface microbial communities from Kolumbo volcano to uncover new lineages of life (NeLLi) - 4SBTROV10_white metaG | ecosystem: Environmental > Aquatic > Marine > Volcanic ...
AACTAATAAGCGCCGTTGTTTTTACTGCTGTCATTCTATTTATTCTCCGAGTTCTTTTTCCAAATCACTATTAGGATCCAAACTCTTATTATACTGACTCATAGCTCTCAGACTCATACCCATATTAGAAAAACCACCATCGTGAAATAAATTCTGCATCGTAACTTTTCGTGTCAAATCCGAAAATAAAGTAACACAATAATTAGCACATTCGGCAGCCGTAGCATTTCCCAGTGGCGACATTCGTTCCGTGAAATCCATCAAGTTATCCATACCTTTAACACCACTACCCGCAGTGGTCATTGTCGGTGATTGTGAAATGGTATTGACGCGAATTTTTTTGTCCCTGCCGTAAATATAACCAAAGCTGCGAGCAATAGATTCCAATAGAGATTTAGCATCAGCCATATCGTTATATCCGTAGAGTGTCCGCTGTGCTGCCACATACGAAAGTGCTACCACACTACCCCAATCGTTGATAGCATCTAATTTACGGGCAGTTTGCAATACTTTGTGAAACGAAATAGCAGATATATCAAGGGTTTGATGAAAATAGTCATAATCTAAATTATCGTAGAGGCGTTTTTTCCTCACATTCATTGACATCCCGATAGAATGGAGAATGAAATCAATTTTTCCGCCAAAACGGTTCATTGTAATTTTAAATAAATTTTCAATATCTTCAATATTCGTAGCATCTGCCGGTACCACAATGGAATTACACTGATCTGCCAACTCATTTACATTGCCATAACGAATGGAAACCGGCACATTGGTCAAAACAAATTCAGCGCCTTCTTCATAAGCCCGCTCAGCCACTTGCCATGCAATTGATTTTTCATTCAAAGCACCAAAAATGATACCTTTCTTCCCTTTTAATAAATTGTAAACCATAAAACTGAATTTGTGTTAAAAAGCACAAAGATAATAATATTCAAAAAACTAACAGATAAAATCACAAAACACAAAAAAATACCACCTTTAAAGATGGAAAACTTTAAAGGAAATTCACCGACTAAATTGGCTTTATTGTACAAATAACAGGCAATTTTTTTTACAAAATCACAGAAAATGGCGAACTATTAAAAGGAGGAAAAATTCAAAAACAATATGGTATTGTTAAGGAATAAAGTTTACAGAATAGACGAAGTTATTTTTATTTTTTTACAAGGCATAGAAACTGCGAATAGCCACAGTTTATTTAAAGTTTTTATAACGAAGTAAAAAGCAAAAAGAACGAGCCTAAATGTAAAGGTTCTTTTTCAACAATGTCTAAGATTATTACTTCAAATTATTTGACAAAATAAAAGACGAAACGACACCAATCCCAAGGCCTATTAATCCGCCTTTTATGGAGTTATTCAATCGTTTGGTGCGAGCAGTAGTACGATAGCCCTCAACAAAAAAATTATTTTTACCCATTTGCGGATATTTTCGAACAACAGACTTTTCTGTTGGAACCGTTAAACCAACAACAAAATTTGTAGCCGCAACCGGTATGGGTGAATAAAATAACGAATTGGTTCCTATGGTTGATAAAAAAACAGGGGAAGTAACACCTACAAGAAATCCGGATACTGTAGCCAGAAAAGTATGACTGTTTTTTCGTGCTTCTTGCTCGCCCTTAATATAAATACGCATATTTTCAATGGTGAAGTTAGCATCATCAGCTTCAAAAGGTTTAAAAATGATATCTTCGCCACCCGTTTTTTTCACAAAAGAAAATATCTCTTCCTTATTGATGGACTTGTATTTTCCCTTCATGGTTTTCATGATAAAAATATTTTTATCTGTCGTATCCTGATAATAATCCATCAGTGCCAATTTATCGCCACTAACAAAAACAGCAGTATCCTGAGAAATTCCGCTATAAGACAAAAAGATTAAAAAAAGTAAAAATAGGTTCTTCATACTGACTGCCAAAAGTAATGAAATTTTATAATATCCTTGTTTTTTATTAAATATATATGATATTATTTAAATCTTTGTTCAATTCCTGTTTACAAAACATCTTTTTTTTCAAATAATATCATCGTTCCAATTTGGATTTAAGTTAATTTTGCAATCAACGAAAAAATCAAATTTTTAATATGAGCTATAAAGATTTCTCTGAAAGACACATTGGCATTTCTGCTACTGATGAAGCTACTATGCTACATTCCATGGGATTAAAATCCATCGACGAATTAATAGATAAAACGATTCCTACCAACATCCGACTAAAAACACCATTAAATCTATCTGCTCCGCTAACGGAAAATGAATACTTAAAAAACATAAAGGAAATCGCAAGAAAGAATAAAATTTACAAATCCTATATTGGACAAGGATATTACGAAACATCAATCCCTTCTGTTATTTTACGAAACATATTTGAGAACCCATCGTGGTACACTTCATACACACCCTACCAAGCCGAAATTTCACAAGGCAGATTAGAAGCATTACTAAACTTCCAAACTGCTATTCTCGGACTCACTAAAATGGAATTAGCAAATGCCTCATTATTAGACGAGGGAACAGCTGCAGCTGAAGCGATGATAATGTCGTTTAATCTCAGAAGCCGACAAGCTGTTAAAAATAATGTACTGAAGTTTTTCGTTGACGAAAACATTTTTTCACAAACAATGGCTGTTCTAGAAACTAGATCTGCACCATTTCACATTGAAATTGTTACCGGAAAGTTCAACGAAATTATTTTAGATGATCGTTTTTTTGGTGCTATAGTACAATACCCTGCTGCCGATGGTAAAATTGAAGACTTCTCAAATTTTGTTGCTAAAGCGCACGAAAAAGACATCAAGGTCAGCGTGGCTGCTGATATTTTAAGTTTAGCAATTTTAACACCTCCCGGCGAATGGGGTGCCGATATTGTTTTCGGTTCCACACAACGATTTGGCATTCCGATGGGTTTTGGCGGACCCCATGCTGCCTATTTTAGCACACTGGAAAAATACAAAAGAAAAATGCCCGGACGCATCATCGGCGTATCGGTAGATGCCAATAATAAACCGGCACTACGAATGGCTCTGCAAACGCGTGAACAACATATCAAACGCGAGAAAGCCACTTCTAACATATGCACGGCACAAGCACTTTTAGCTACCATGGCAGGCATGTATGCCGTATATCACGGACCGGAAGAATTGAAAAATATTGCCCAAGATATTCACCAAAAAGCCGTTACTGTTGATAGAGAATTAAAAAAACTTGGGTTTGAACAAGAAAACAAAGTTTTTTTCGACACCCTAAAAATCAATGTTAAAGAAAGATCATTATTGATAGATATTAAGGCCATTGCCGAAGTTCACGACATCAATCTTTTCTACCCGGACAACGAACATATTTTAATCAGCTTTAATGAAACCGATACCGAAAATGACATCCTTCGCCTAATTGACATTTTTGCACAGGTAAAAAGAAAAAAATTAGAATACCATCTTAATATTGCTCAAGAAATAGCCATACCGGAAAAAATGCAACGAACTTCAGATTTTATGACTGAAAACATCTTTAATGGTTATAGAAGTGAAACAGAAATGATGCGGTATATCAAAAAACTGGAACGGAAAGATATCTCGCTTACCCATTCAATGACTCCCCTTGGTTCCTGTACCATGAAACTAAATGCCGCCACTGAAATGCTTCCTTTGAGTTGGCCTGAATTTGGCAACATTCATCCTTTTGCTCCTCTCGACCAAGCAGAAGGTTATCTGCAATTAATTAAAGAATTGGGTGAAGACTTAAAAATTATCACCGGATTCGACGGCATTACTTTTCAACCCAATTCAGGTGCTGCCGGTGAATATACCGGACTAATGGTAATTCGTGCCTACCACATAGACCACAACGAACCACAACGCAATGTGGTATTAATTCCATCATCGGCTCACGGCACGAATCCAGCGAGCAGTGTAATGGCAGGCAATAAGGTTGTAATTGTTAATTGTGACGATAATGGGAATATTGACATAGAAGACCTGAAGCAAAAAGCCGAAACCAATAAAGCAAATCTTACTGCTTTTATGGTAACCTATCCATCAACCCATGGCGTTTACGAATCCAAAATTAAAGAAATGGTTAACATTATCCATGGTTACGGTGGGTTAGTATATATGGATGGCGCTAATATGAATGCACAAGTAGGCTTAACTAATCCGGCTGCTATTGGTGCAGATGTTTGTCATTTGAACTTGCACAAAACTTTTGCCATTCCTCATGGTGGTGGTGGTCCGGGTGTTGGTCCCGTTGCCGTTAATAAAAAATTATTGCCTTATCTGCCTTCTAATCCCGTTCAGCCCATAAATAATAATCCCAAAGCCATAAAAGGGGTTTCTTCTGCACCTTATGGCAGTGCTTTTATTTTACCTGTTTCTCATGCTTATACAAGAATGATGGGAGAAAAAGGACTAACTCGTGCCAGCAAAATTGCAATTCTCAGTGCCAACTATATAGCACACCAACTAGGGCGTTATTATGATGTACTCTACACCGGAGAAAATAACACAGTAGCTCACGAATTAATTTTAAATTGCCATAAAATAAAAACAGAAACCGGCATTTCAGAATTAGATATTGCCAAGCGATTGATGGACTACGGTTTTCATGCCCCTACTTTGTCATTTCCTGTCCATGGCACTTTAATGGTAGAACCTACTGAAAGTGAACCGTTATCGGAAATAAACCGTTTTATTGAGACCATGAAAAGTATTTACGATGAGATTATGGATATAAAAGCCGGTAAAATGCCTGCCGATGACAATTTACTGGTTAATGCACCTCATCCGTTAGAAAATATTGTTGCTAATAATTGGGACCATAGCTACTCGCGTGAAGAAGCAGTATTTCCATTACCTTGGATTCGTGAAAATAAATTCTTCCCCGCAACTGCGCGTATCAATGATGCATATGGAGACAGAAATCTATTTTGCACTTGTGCACCACTTGAAGAATACCGAAATAAAGAAATTTCTATTAAAATAATTTCAGATAATTAAAAAATATTATCTTTGTTTTCTATTTATATAGGAATATAATGGAATTTGTTTTAGAAGATTGGTTAAATATTATACGAAAGGACCAAAAAGAATTATTGTTCTTTTCCGGAACAATAACTTCTGATGTCGTTACAGAATATATAGAAAAAATAGAATCCTTATCACAAAAAATGACACTATCTAGAACTATAGAAAAACGGATGATGCATGTTACAATTGAAAGTATTCAAAATCTATATCACCATAGTTGTAATGAACCATCTGACAAAAAAATGAAAAAATTTGGTGTTTTTTTACTCTCCATAAAAGAGAATAACTTATTTTTAACCACTGGAAATTATCTTAAACAAGATAGTGTCTTATTTTTAAAAAACAGATTAGAACAATTGAATTCTTTAGAACTTGAAGAAATAAAAAAGATTTATAAAATCATTCTAAATGGCACTCAACTTTCAAATAAAGGTGGTGGTGGATTAGGGATGATTGATATTATAAAAAAAACTAAACAGAAACTTTCTTTTCATTTTTATCCAATAAATGACCGGTATAGTTTCTACGAGTTTAAGGTTAAAATAGGAGAACTTGGACAATAAATTAAATTTTGGATATGAAAGAAATAAAAATAGACGGAACTGCAAAAACACCTTCAGTACATTTTATAGACGATGGGCAATTGCATTTAAAAGGTCGCTCAATTCCTGAAAATTCCATTGAGTTTTACAAACCATTGGTTGATTGGCTTGATGAATATGGAAACGGACCTCAAGCAAAGACCGAAGTGCATGTTCAATTAGAATATTTTAATACTTCTTCTTCAAAATGTATTTTAGATTTGTTTAAAAAGTTGGAATCTATTTCTAAACAAGGGCATGATGTTATCATTAAATGGTACTACGAAGAAGACGATGAAGATATGTTGGAAGCCGGTGAAGACTACCAATCTATTATCTCTGTCCCTTTTGAAATGATCGAAACAGAAGTATAGCAGTTATTTTAATTCTTATGAATATCAAGGTACACTGGTAGGTGATCACTAAAACCACCGATGTAGTGAAATCCTATGTATGTTCGATATGGTCTCATGCCGGTATATTTATCGTCTTTTTCCAATAAAAAATCTTTTCTAAAAATATGAGCATCGCTTGTGGTGCAATAAATTTTATTCTTCTTTTCCAATAAACCACCAGATACCATTATCTGATCTAAGACTTCCCACTTACCATGATATTTGTGAGAGCCCTTATTTTGTAACATTAACAAATAAGAAAGACTATAAATCTCGGTAGATTTAATATGTGAAAAATCATGTGATGCCCGCATGCCTTCTAATAAACTTTTATCATCAGGGTTGTCATTTAAATCGCCCATTATCACAATATTAGAAAGTGGATTTATTTTTAAAATTGAATCGGCTTTACTTCTCACCAGTTTGGCAACAAAGATTCGTTTTGGCTCTGTTTCTTTCTGCCCCCCCCACCGTGATGGCCAGTGATTAAAAAACACATTAAGGGTATCCGTTTTTCCGATAATACCTTTTACATAAAGGATATCTCTAGTTTTAGAGTTGGGAGCAAACGGAAATTTCACTTCAAAGAATTTTTCTACTAAAGGTTGAAATCTGTCTGGAAGATATAATAAACCAACATCTATCCCTCTACGGTCAGGCGATTCTTTATGAATAATTTTGTAACCAAAGTTTTTTATTGGCGAATACTTAACAAGTCCTTCCAGCACATTCTGGTTTTCAATTTCACAGAGACCAACCAAATCAGGTGGTCGCCATCCGCCAACTGCAATAATGACCTTTCCTATGTGATTTTGCTTAGTAACATATTTTTTCCAATTCCAATGTTTATCTCCTGAAGGCAAGAACTCTTGATCCATCTTTAAAGAATCGTGAAAGGTATCAAAATAGTTTTCACAATTATAAGACATAATCTTAAAATCCGGCGGATTAATTGAATCTGTTGATACACTTGGATGCTTATCATTTTTTTGTCCGTAAACAATATTATTGTTAACGAAGAAACTGGTTAGAAAAACGATAAATACAAAAAATTGAAATCTTCTCATAATAATTATTTTAAAATAAATTAATGTGTAAATTCAAAAGCACCTAAATCAGGTGCTGCATCCGAAATTCGTGAATCCCCTTTATAGTCAAAAGGAACTAAATTACCAATACTAATTTTCCCTTTATCAATCACAGGAGAAAGCGTATCTAACTCAAAATTATTGTCACCGTAATTCACAAACATAGGATTCAAATTAGTATAAATATCTTTAAATCTATTAGTATCCGAAATATCTGTTTCTTTATTTGTAATCATACAATTTTGGAACAAAATATTAAATCCGTAATTCTCATCCTCACTCAAGCCAAGTTCATCATCTTTATTTCCATAAATAATGCAGTTTCCAAAAGTTGCCTGCGTAACATCACCGACATAATAAATTCCATTTGCAGTCAAATTATTGGAAATAACTACCGAAGGATCAGTTCTATTGGAATACGCCCAAAGATTGGCAACCGTCGTATGATAAAAAGTATAATTGCCCCCCATTAGCAAAGCTATAGCATAAAATCCTACATTCGCCACAATCGTATTTTTAGAAGTGATGGTACCCGACAAAGCATAGATGCCTGCATAGTTCATATTCAAGACCTTTGTATTGTTTATTGCAACATCCGGCTTGTCAGTCAGCGCGAGTGTACCTACCTGAATACCTATAATACCATTTTTTATTATGGCATAATTAAAACTATTATTGTGGCTCCCTTCAAAAAACACAATCCTGTCCCACTGTCCGGGAATATCGTCATAAAATTCTTCTAAACGATCGCCTTGAAAAACTACGGGATTTTCAAAAGTCCCATTAACCATTAGCGTTCCTTTGATATAAAGCAACGAACCATGATGAATATATATTTGTGTACCCTCATCAATTGTCAAGGTTACCAAGGAATCGACCAACATAGAATTATAAATCAAATACGGTTTGTCATTTGTCCATGTCGTATCCGTTGTAATGGTTTTAGCATTTAACAAATGAACATCTTGCCCCCATGCCACCAATTTAACATCTTGTGTTAATGATTCGGTCTGAAAAACCACCGAGTCAAGTACTACCATAGGTGAGTTTTGATTATTAGGATCTACAGTAACTTCAACAAAAACAAAAATGCTGTCATTGGCAGGAATAACAGTATTTTTAATCTCCTTGGTCGATGTTCCGTCTATATTCAAGCGGTAATGGGCTTCAGGAACACCACCCAGATGAATTGATTTGATTTGAATAGCCTGATTGTGTCGATTGTAAACTGTAAAATGAGCTGTGGTAGAACCAATGGTTGTAAAAACCGTATCAAACAGTAAAGTGTCAGTAGAAAATTCTAAACTTCCCGATGTTAAAATTTGCTCCTTTCTACAGGAATAAATAATAATAATTAATAAAACCGGTATTATAGCAGTTATTCTTCGCATAAGTTAGTCGTTGGCAACCCCCACAACACAAACATCATCAATTTGTTCGTATTCGCCTTTCCAGTCTTCAAATGTTTTATCTAATAACTCCTTATTTTCAGAAATATTTTGTGTAGCCATATTCAACAAAAGCCGTTTAAACGGTTTATACATAAATTTCTTGTTTTTTGGTCCGCCAAACTGATCGGCATAACCATCGGAGAACAAGAAAAAGCGATCGCCCTTTTCCATGGTTAAAACATGATTAGTAAATTGATGTCTTTCCTCTACAGCTCCAATTGGCTGTTTATCGCCTTTTATCTCAAATAAATTGTAAGTATCTCCCTCTATAGCAGGCATTTTTTCTTCTCCATTAACTTTTAAAGTAAGCCCTTTTTCTCTAATAATATAGAGTGGATTATTAGCCCCTGAGAATTCTAATATACTTGCTTTTTTATCCATCATAATCAGCGATAAATCCATACCGTCACGGACAGTTGTTTTGCCTTTTTGGCGCAAACTATCCTCCACTATTAGACTTAATCTGTCTAAAATTTCTCCAGGATGGTAAATATTTAAATCATCAACTGTTTTATCGAGTCCGTTGGCTCCCACAATACTCATAAAAGCACCAGGGACACCATGACCTGTACAATCAACTGCTGAAGCAAATTTCTTCCCATTCTTTTCATCAAGCCAATAAAAATCACCACTGACAATATCTTTTGGTTTAAATAATATAAAATGTTGTGGAAATATTTGTGAAATAACTTCCGGTGGTGGCAGAATAGCCTGTTGAATACGACGAGCATAGTTAATGCTGTCCATAATATCTTTATTCTTTCCTTCAATCTCGTTTTTCTGTGCTTCAATCTGTGCATTTTGTTCCTCAAGCAATAAGTTTGCTTTTCGTTTGTTACGATATCCTCTGAGAATAACAAAAGCCAAAAGAACCAATAGAATAATAAAAATAATCAGGGCTGTTTGAAAAGTGGTCTGTTGCTTAATTTTTGACCGTTGCAGTGCTATTTCCTTTTCTTTCTTGTCATTTTCGTATTTCTCCTGTAACTCTGCCAGCGTTTTATTTAGATTTTGAGCAGCTAATGAGTCTTTTAAATCATCATAAGAAGACTTGTAATTATAGGCATCCTCATATTTTCCAATTTTGCCATAGGCAAACGACATTTCATCATATATACTTACTAACAGATCATTTAATTGATATTTCTTGGCCAAATTAAGTGCAATTTCTAAATGTTTAAGTGCTTCATTATATTTTTCCTGCTTATCTTCAACGGTTGCAATGTTCAAATAAGAAATGGACAAATGCACAGAATCGTTTATTTCATTTTTGATATCGATAGAATTAAAATAATATGAGAGTGCTGAATCACTCTCTGCTGTTATCATGTTTTGATATCCCTCAATTTTTTTATTCAATGAATCTTTTTTCGCAGATAATGATTCTGGTAATGTATCCTCTTGATTTTTTAAATTATCCACTGTTTTAGATAATGATGTTACCATCGCAAAATGTGACACGCCGATATTATGCAGTGTGGAAGCAATCGAATATTTATCATTCATCTCCTTGGCAATATTCAGAGATTTCTCATAATAGCCTATAGCGATATTAATACTATCTACTTTGTCGGCATCTCGCTTCATGTAAATATTTGCCATATTAGTTAAAATGGAAGCTATTGCATATTTAAAATCAATTTGTTCAACAAGATTAAGTGCCTTTTGAAAATTATCTAACGCTTGTTTATAATTTTTTTGGTAATAATAAATCAATCCTATACTATTATAATTAGAAGCTTGCCCCCTAATATCATTTAGTTTCTCTTTATACGAAAGTGATGTCAAATAATTTGTAATCGCATTTTTATAGTCAGATTTCTGTTCAAAAGCATATCCCAAAGATTTATACAACTCACTCACAATGGTATCATTTCCCATATCCATTGCTATTTGCAAGGCTTTATTCAACTGCGTGATAGCTTTGTTCCGCTGATTATTAAACAAAAAAACATTTGAGAGTGTTTGAAAGACTTCAATTTGACCTTTTTCGTTACTGTTTTTCTTATAAATATCAATTATCGTTTCATATTCTTTAATCGATTTATCGTAATCAGAATCCAAATAATATCCGGCTATTTTCTCGTGCAATTGAACTTTTACGGAATCGGGCAAAGAAAGCTTTAATGAATCACACCATTGAGGAATAGAAGATTGACTAATCCCCTGCATGGCAATGAAAACAAAAAATAAAAAAAATATTTTTCTAAAACCTTTCAAAACGAATACACATTAAAAGTAACAAAGATAAATGTTTATTAGTCTTTGGCATAAAGAATTTAAAATTTTTAAAATACTCGTCTATTTAGCCCCCGTATCTTTATAGTTTTCTGGCACTTCCACGGGAACGATAGTCAAAATACCCTGTCCTTTTTTTCTAATAGTAAACTCCACGCGACGATTATATTTTCGTGTTTGTGGATTAAGATCAATGGCAATTTGTTTCTCTTCGCCATGACCAACTACACTAATCTGGCTAGCACTTACACCTTTTGTAATCAATAAATTCTTTACAAATTTTGCACGGCGGATAGATAGTATTTTATTATAATCAACATCACCTTGCAAATCAGTATAACCATGAATGGTAATTTTGGCAGCCGCATTACTTTTCAAATAATCTGCCAGTTTAGTAAGTTCGCCATCGTTATACTCCGTTTGAAATTTATTGAATCCAAATAATAAGCCATGTACCGTAACATCGCCGGGATTTATAGTCGATTGGCTATTGGTTTGGTTGTCATTATTTTCATCATTCTGAACTACCAATTGTGTATTGCCTTCACTAATAATTACTAGGTTGACATCCCAATCGTTCCGGTCAAGAAATTTGATACGGTCTTTTTTAATACCATGTTTATCCATAAAAAGTCGAACATTTTCAACACGAGCATCATTTAGTGATTCACTTTCATTATTTTGCGGATAGATATTAACAATATATGTTTTCTTTTCACGGAGATATTCAGCTAATTTTTCTAAATCAGATTTTAGATCATCTGACAATTTATTATTTCCCGATGAAAAAGTTAGATATTTTAAATTATTTAATACAATAGGGTTCAATATAATAGGCTTAGATATTAATTGATAAGCACTTCCTTCCTTAATAGAAAATTCATTATCAAAGTACAAGAAATCATCAGCCATAAAAGCAGCGTGATATTTCCCTGGAGTAAGAATAAAAATAAACTTACCCGTTTTCGAATTTGGCCGATATTGTCCAACTAATTTTCCGGTTACTTTATTCGTAACATTAATGACCATATTTTCAGGGACACTACCGTCAGCAGTATGAATAGTCCCATTCATAACCGTTAATGACTTTTCTTGTTCATCCGGCAAGGTAATCATATATAAGTCTGCCCTACCAATAGAACCAAACCGTTGCGAAGACATATAAGCCCGTTTACCATCAGGCGTTGGAATATAATACACATCGTTTTCAGCAGAGTTTATCGGATAGCCAACATTCTCGGTCTCTGACCATGTATTGTTTTCTTTGTTATAGGTGGAAAAGAAAATATCATATCCCCCCATGGTATTGTGTCCCTTAGAACTAAAAAAAAGAGTTACACCATCAGCATGAATAAATGGGCCTTCTTCATCATAAGGGGTGTTGATATTTGGTCCCAAATTCTGTGGAATACCCCAGTCTCCCGTAGGTAACTTGCGGGACACATAAATGTCTAAACCACCAAATCCACCTTTACGGTCACTGGTAAAAAAAAGCGTTTGTCCGTCAGCAGAAAGTGAAGCATCCGTTTCGCGTGATTTAGTATTAATAGGATATGGAAACTTTTTAGGGGCAGACCATTGGTCGCCATCCAAATGGCTATAATAAATATTGCCGTCCCCGTTATCATCACGGTAAATTAGTAGTGTTTGTCCATCAACGGATAATCCAACAGATGCATCATGCCCTGGCGTATTAATAGGACTTCCAATATTTTCCACTTTTCCCCATTGATTATTAGGCATTTTATGAACTTCATATAAATCTTCATCATATTGTCCATCGGGTAATAATTTATTGCCAACACTTCCTGAGCGTCGAGAAGTAAAAATCAATACTGACTCATCGGCAGAAATCACAGGACTATGGTCATTATAGACAGAGTTAATTTTACGCCCTAGATTTGTAACCTTCATATTTATCGGATTCTTAATCAACTGCATACCATTTTGACAGTAAAACTTGATACGGTCAATGTCTTTCTGCATTGTTTTTGCGATTTCCGGAAATTCTTTAGCAAAACGATCCATCGTTGCAATAGATCTTTCAAACTGATTATCTCGATGATAAGAAATTGCAAGATACATTAGCGTAATAGGTGGTGCTTTGGCAATAGCAAAATTATTTTCTTTACTATCAACATCAATATCTTTCGCTACTAATTCAAAAAAGTAAATACTACTATCTAAATCATTCAACAAAAAATAACATTTACCCAGTTGAAAACGAACTTTATCATTTTCAGGATTGTTCTTCAGAACCTGATTGAATAAACCAATTGCTTTATGGTAAAAATGCTGATCAATGGCATCTGTAGCACTATAAAAATTCGCTTCATCACCATCCTTTTGAGAAAAGCTATTATTTGCAAACAAGACAAATATCAGGGATATTAAAAATATTAAATGCTTCATTTTTCAATAAAATTAATTTACAATTTTAATAAATAGTTTTAATATACAGGCAATTAACATAATAATATTTTACGAGACATTATAATCTCGTTAAGATATAAACATACATAACTTGTTCTAAACTTATTTTTTGATTTAAAGGGACTTCTCCCAATTAAAGCATTGTAAAAAAACAACCTTTACATTTAGGCTCGTTCTTTTTGCTTTTTACTTCGTTATAAAAACTTAAAATAAACTATGGCTATTCGCTGTTTCTATGCCTTGTAAAAAACAGAAATAACTTCGTTTATTCTGTAAACTTTACTCCTTAACAGTACCTTAGTCTTCAATATTTGATACATTTCATCTTTTTTTTGTAATTTTGTACTCTCCAAAAATGTAAACAACATGATTTCTATCCTGAAACAATTCATTTTCCCTTTTTTTGTTACACTTTCAATTTCATTATTTGGACAGATTCCTTCGGGATATTATAATTCTGCTTCAGGGCTCACAGGAAGTGACCTAAAAACAGCGCTTTACAATATAATTAAAAATCCAAATGTAGATTCATACGATAACCTTTGGGATGATTTTGAACAAACTGACAAAAAATCAGACGGTACTGTTTGGGATATTTACTCCAATTATACTTTTCATTTTACTTCCGATCAATGCGGTAGTTACAGTTCAGAAGGCGATTGTTACAACCGTGAACATTCATTTCCAAAAAGTTGGTTCAATGATGCCTCGCCAATGTATTCTGATTTATTTCATATTTATCCTACCGATGGCTATGTTAACGGGCAACGAAGTAATCTGCCTTATGGCGAAGTCGGAACTGCAACATACACCTCTTCTAATGGATGCAAAAAAGGAAATAATGTCTATGGCAGTTATACCGGAACGGTCTTTGAACCTGCCGATGAGTATAAAGGCGACATAGCACGCACCTATTTTTATATGGTTACCTGTTACGAAAATTTAGTAGCATCGTGGGAATCAAACCAAGCCGGTGCCGATGCTATGCTTAATGGCACTTCGTTTCCTGCTTTTGAAAATTGGTCGCTTCAGATGCTAATGGACTGGAACACCCAAGACCCTGTAAGTCAAAAGGAAATTGACCGAAACAATGCCGTTTACAACATTCAAGGAAACCGCAATCCATACATTGACCATCCTGAATTTGTGTGCCTAGTATGGGGTAATAACTGTCCCAATAATTTAATATCATTGAATCAAAATCCAGAAGAAATAACTATTTCATATCAAAATAACGAAATCTCGATTCTATGCGTTTCAGATGCACTAAATACAGAAAATATTCATGTCTATGATACCTTAGGACAAATCATCGCACAAAAGCAAACAACTGTTTACGAAGGGAATTGGAACATTTCCATCCCCCTGTCTGATGCGAACAATGGACATATCGTTTTTGTAACTGTTTCTACTAACAAACAACATTTTATTTCACAAAAAATATTTGTCCCCATTACAAGCATCAAATAGCAATCTGATATTTCTTTTGATCTTTTCTACGCCAATGAATAAATTGAACAATAATACCCGGCATGTCTTTGAGGCACATCGAGTATTGCAATCAAAAATAATAATGTAAAAAAATTGTTTACTTTTGTAAGGAAACAAAATATTAGAATCATGCAAAAATCTATTTTTCTGTTTATTTGTTTGTATGCTTTAGTCTTTAATGTCGTTGCCCAGTCGAACCATAGCGACACATTGGATATTTTAAATTATGACATCAACTTGGATATGACTAATATTTCAGGGCAGACCATTGTCGGTAATACGGTAATTGCTGCGACGCCTAAAATTGATAATTTAAATTATTTTCCTCTAGATTTGCAAGCGCTGACGGTTGATTCTATTTTTGTAAATGACACCTTGTGTGTTTTTCAGTATAACGATACATTAATACATATTTTACCGGCTCATAATTACAACACAAACGATACAGTAATTCTATCGGTTTACTATCACGGACATCCCATTACAGACCCTTCGGGGTGGGGTGGTTTTTATTTTTCGGGATCTTCTACGGCTTATAATCTCGGTGTGGGTTTTCAAGATATTCCACACCCATACGGGCGAGTTTGGTTTCCGTGTTTAGATGATTTCAATGACCGGGCAACTTACGATTTTCATATTACTACTGCCGATAATTTGACGGCCGTATGTAATGGCACCATGGAACAAGTAACCGACAATGGTGATGGTACCAAAACATGGCATTGGACATTACATCAGTCTATACCTACCTATTTGGCGTCGGTAGCGGTATCTAATTATGTTTTGGTCTCAGACACTTTCAATAGCATGAATGGTCCTATTCCAATTGGTATTTATGTTTTGCCAAATGATAGTGTTAATGCTATTGGCTCTTTTGCTCATTTGAAACAAATTCTTGCTGGCTATGAGCAATATTTTGGACCTTATCGTTGGGAACGTGTTGGTTATGTAGGGGTACCCTTCAACAGTGGCGCTATGGAGCATGCTACCAATATTGCGTATCCTTCAGCGGTAGTTGATGGGAGTACTACTTATGAATATCTGTACGCACATGAATTGTCGCACCATTGGTTTGGCGATTATTTGACTTGTGCTTCTGCCGAAGATATGTGGATAAATGAGGGTTGGGCAGTCTTTTGTGAGTCTTTTTATCACGAATTTCTCTATGATAAGGCAACTTACCTTTCTTATTTGATGAATCTCCATGCGAAGGCACTCAGGACAGCGGAGTATGACGACGGTGGTGTATTTCCGCTTTATCCCATGCCCGAATATACCACTTACGGAACGACGACTTACGATAAAGGAGCATCTGTCGTGCATACTTTACGAAACTATTTAGGTGATACTTTGTTTTTTAATGCTGTAAAAGCTTATGTTACCAATTTTGGATTGAAGAATGTATCATCGTATGATTTGAGGGATTTTTTGACAACATATACAGGCATTGATATGACCGATTTTTTCGATGGGTGGGTATTTTCTCCCGGGTATCCGCATTTCTCAATAGATTCATTTTTGGTCGTTCCCAATGGTGGAAATTATGATGTAACTGTTTATCTGCGGCAACGCTTACGCCAAAGAACAAACTTTACGAATAGCAATAAAGTTGAGGTTACCATTGCTGATGACCAATGGCATTTCCAATCTGAAGAAATTGATTTTTCCGGAGAATTTGGACAAACTACTTTTACGATTCCATTTAATCCTACGCATGCTTTTATGGATTTAGGCCAAAAGATGTGTGATGCACGGACAACAGACAGTAAAGTTATTTCAAGTGCTGGAACAATACCATTTGACAATACCTATTTGACGCTATATGTTCATCAAATTACTGATTCTGCATTTGTGCAGGTAGAACACAATTGGATAGCACCCGATTCTTTTAAAGTACCTATCGAGGGGCTGTATCTTACTAACAAACGGTATTGGAAAGTAGAAGGTATTTTACCGGATAGTTTTAATATCACTGCCCGGTTTCTTTATAGTAAAGCTACTACCGGTTCGTATGCCCATTTGGATTATGGTTTCTTAACCAATAGTCCCGATTCGTTGGTATTGCTTTATCGCCAAAATACAGCCGACGATTGGCATATTACGAATGCCTATAAACAAGGTACCGGCACTAATGGATATATGACGCTTGATACCCTGATGATTGGCGAATATGCCTTTGGAATGTGGGATAGAACGACAAAAATTGATGAGGTTGCTCCAAGCGGTTCCATGAAAATAAAGGTTTTTCCAAATCCCACCAATGGACACTTTAATATTCAGCAAACGAGTAACGAGATAACCGTATTCAAAATTTTTAATGTTTCGGGGGAAAAGATTTTTTCGGGACAGCTAAAAGGCAAATGTCGCTACCAATGGCAACCACCTGCAAGCGGACATTATGTGATGGTCTTTTTGAATAAACAGGGCAAAATTATAGAACAAAAGAAAATTGTGGCTTTTGAGTAATACCGACTTGCTTTCAAACCAATTAATTACGAATTATGAATTTTGAATGGTGAATTATGAGAAACTCAAAATAAAGAATCATTGTTACAGAATGGAATGAGAAAAGATATATTAATGATTAGACGAAAGATGTATTATTGAATGATGGTAAAATCATTTTAAAAATCTTTACCTCTATACAAAAAATCATAAAACAAAACACTAGTAATCAGTAATCAGCAATTAGTAATCGGTAATCGGTAATTAGTCTCTTTATCTCAAAGTAAATTTTACAAAATTTAAGTCATTTAGAAAATCGAGTAATTCTGCTGTAAGTTTCAATTTAATGTCTTTTGATAACAGCCGGATTGAGAATGTTTCTTTCAGGTCGAATATTTTAACAGAAATAAAATTATTGCCTTTCTTGAATTTTTTAAGTTGGTATAATTTTTTCAGATTATCGTCTGTGATATCACCAATATTTATTTCAAGGGATATTTGTCGATTTAATCCTTCTAAAAATTCATCTACTAATTTAATGTCGATTACTTGAAATTCAATGTTCCCGTCGCGGTATTTATTTTTTACTATTTTCCCTGAGATGTATAAGACATAATTCTTTTCAAAATAGTTTTTAAATCGCACATAATCTTTGCTGAAGAAAGTCAAAAGATATTCGCCGAATTTGTCTTCAACCTTAATCTTACCGTAAGGGTTCCCTTTTTTTGTCATTAGGTTTTTCACATCGGTAACATACACGATCAGTTGCAGATTTTTGTTCAAATATTTCTCCGGATCTTTCAGCATTCGTGTATTTGTATTTGTAAACAGGTCAATAACAGACTGTTCTTTGTCTAGTGGATGTGATGATAAATAAATACCTAACGATTCACGCTCTTTAGTTAGTTTTTCAGTAACTGACCATTCAACGCCTGTTGAAGGAATTGCCGGCGTTTTAATAGCAATATCAGACATTTCGCCAAAAAGAGAATTTTGCATATCCATTTTAGATGCTTTGGCGGCATTGCCGTATGCAATTAAATCTTCAATAAAAGTCATTTTTCCGTTTGAACTACTAAAATAATATTCCCGTTCAGTACCAAATTTGTCTAATGCGCCCGACTGTGCCAATGCTTCCAACACCCGTTTATTCATTACTTGGGTGTTGAGCCGCTCCATCATATCAAAAATGTCTTTGTATGGTCCTGATTTCTCCCGTTCTTTAATAATTTCTTTTGATACATTTTCTCCAACATTTTTTATGGCATTTAATCCGTAATAAATATCTTGGTCTTCTGTAAGAGAGAATCCCTCAAAACTTTTATTGATGTCCGGCGGTAATACTTTTATCTGCAAGCGTTTTGCGTCATTGATAAAGCTAACAATCTTTTCTGTTTCCGACAGGTTCCGTCCTAAAATTGCAACTAAAAATTCATGTGGGTAGTGAGCTTTCAAGTAAGCTGTCTGAAAAGCAATGTAGGCATAGCAGGTAGAGTGTGATTTATTAAAAGCATACTCTGCAAATTTTTCCCAGTCGCCCCAAATTTTTTCGGCTTTCTCTTTCGGAATGTTGTTTTTTGAACAGCCATCAATAAATTGTGGTTTCATTTTATCGATGATTGGTCTTCTTTTCTTTCCCATGGCTTTTCGTAGGGCATCGGCTTCGCCTTTACTAAACCCGGCAAGTGCTTGCGATAACAACATGACCTGTTCTTGATATACCGTAATACCATAAGTTTCTTTAAGGTATGTTTCCATTAGCGGGATATCATACGCAATTTTTTCTTTTCCGTGGCTACGGTTAATATAACTTGGAATATATTGCATAGGCCCCGGTCTGTATAGGGCATTCATTGCTATCAGG
>Ga0114934_10000933_pt1 | contig 19006 bp, 17 predicted proteins | sample 4SBtaG_2_FD_99695 | JGI IMG/M metagenome (GOLD analysis project Ga0114934, IMG submission 99695) | Deep subsurface microbial communities from Kolumbo volcano to uncover new lineages of life (NeLLi) - 4SBTROV10_white metaG | ecosystem: Environmental > Aquatic > Marine > Volcanic ...
ACTCTAAAGTTTTCTTCTTTTTTTTTCTTGTTTCAATAAGTTAAGCTCTCTATTGGTTTGTCCTGCTACTGAAGTATTTTCTTCAGCTCTACGAATTAAATATGGCATAACATCCTTAACGGGACCGAATGGTACATATTTAGCAACATTAAAACCAGCATTTGCAATATTATAACTAATATGGTCACTCATGCCATAAAGTTGTCCAAACCATACGCGATTGTCATTCTTTGCTATATTAAGTTTTTTCATAATCTTCATTGCTAAATACGAACTTTCTTCATTGTGTGTACCTACAAAAAGAGAAATATCAGCAAGGTTATTTAAAATATACTTAAGTATGTTATTAAAATTATCATCAGAAGCCTTTTTGTCTTCACAAATTGGAGATGCATAATTTTTCTCTATAGCTCTTAACCTTTCTTTCTCCATATATGCTCCTCTCACAATTTTCATTCCAAGGGTAAAACCTTCTCTTTTACTGCGCTCATGTAAGGCTTTAAGGTAGTCAAATCTATCCCATCGGTAAGCTTGCAATGTGTTATAAACAATAGGCTTATCAGTATTGTACACCTTCATCATATCCTCAACCAATTCATCTACAGCATCTTGTGTCCAACTTTCTTCTGCATCAATGAGAACTTCTACATCTTTTTCTTTAGCAAGTTTGCAAACTTTATGATAACGTGCTACAATTTTATGCCATTCATCTTGCTCATCTGGAGTAAGCGTAATACCGCTTCCTTTTTTTTCATACAAATCAAGGCGTCCAAAACCTGTTGGCTTAAAAACCGCTATTGGCATCGACTCCTTATTTGAAGCAAATTCAATTATTTCAAGCGTTTTATTTACAGCAATATCGAATTGAGCTTCATTTTCTTTTCCTTCAACTGAATAATCTAATACACTTGAAACGCCTTCATTAAACATATTATCTATAACTGGCAAGCAATCTTCTTCATTAACTCCCCCACAAAAGTGATCAAAAACTGTCGATCGTATTAATCCTTCTACTGGTAAGTTTGCTTTTAGTGCAAAATTGGTTGCTGCAGTACCTATTCGCACCAATGGTTCGTGAGAAATCATTTTAAACAAAAAGTAGGCACGTTCTAACTCGGAATCGCTTTTCAGCTTAAAAGCAATTTCAGTATTATCAAAAATTCTTGTTTCTGACATATTATAAAACTATTTTAAGCAAAGATATTTATAACTAAGATACTTTTTTAATAAAATTCTACTTATTTTCATGCCAAATTATTTGGTTCACTCTTTATGAAATCTATAGTTACACAGCACTACGCAATTCATTTTAATTCAGCATGTTATACTGAGTTGAATGCCTTTTTAAATAATTCAAATTTTTCTAAAATTTTTGTACTTGTAGATACCAATACGCACGACCATTGCCTCCCTATTTTTTTATCACATTTAGTAGTACAGCAAGAGATTGAAATTATTGAAATAGAAGCTGGCGAAATAAATAAAACAATTGACACCTGTGTAGGTGTGTGGAATACTCTTTCTGATCTTAATGCTGATAGAAAATCTCTTATGATTAATTTAGGTGGTGGCGTTGTAACAGATTTAGGAGGTTTTATTGCTTCTACGTTTAAGCGAGGAATTGCATATATTAATATACCTACAAGCTTATTGGCAATGGTTGATGCATCGATTGGTGGAAAAACTGGTATTGATCTTGGGACATTAAAAAATCAAATTGGCGTTATAAATTTTAGTAAAATGGTTTTAATTGATACTGCTTTTTTAGAAACACTACCACAAAACGAAATGCGCTCTGGTTTAGCCGAAATGTTAAAACATGGTTTAATACATAACCATATTTATTGGGACAAAATGAGCAATCTCTCACTATACAAGCTCACAGATTTAGATATGTTAATATATGAATCTGTTCAAATAAAAAAAGAAATAGTTACTCAGGATCCAACTGAAATAGGACTAAGAAAAACACTTAATTTTGGACACACTCTTGGACACGCCATAGAGTCCTACTTTTTAAGTGATTCTAATAAAAATCATCTTTTGCATGGTGAGGCCATAGCCATAGGAATGATTTTAGCATGCTATATTTCTTATAAACAAGAAGGTTTCCCTAAACAGACCTTAGAATCTATTAAAGCCATAATTTTAAATACATTTGGCAAAGTAGCCATTTTAGAATCTGATTATCCTCCAATTATAGAATTATTGAAATACGACAAAAAGAATACTCATGGTAATATCAATTTTATTTTATTAGAAGATATTGGTAAAACAAAAGTTGATTGTACAGTTAAAGACACTACTATTCTTGACGCCTTTTCATATTATAAGGCATAATTTATTTTATACCCAAAACCTTTTTGAATTAAAATTATTCGTAACTTTATTTCTAACAAAAATTATTGAATTTTAATAACAACTTTTAGATAATTTACATGTGATAGAATAACTTTAATAGCATACCCATGAATCGCGTAATTATCGATTATAAAAAACTTACTCCGGAGATTTTGAAACTACTTTCGAAAAAATTTCCAGATGGTTATAACGATAAAGATATTGTTACTTTTGATAACCATCATAATGAAATTATTGAAGCAGTAGAAGTAAATACTAAGGATACCACTTACCTTGTTAAAGTTAGCTCAAAACTACATTATTCAATGACAAACTTTGATATTGACTTAGATAATAGTCCTGTTGACTTAAATTTAGAAAATGAAAGCTTAAACGATTAAAAGTAATTCTCAATATATTACAAAAATATCGAACTAATCTAAAATTACAATTCATTAAAAATTGAATGCATCAAGCGTTTTTTATCATTGATACTTTCTTCTAAAGAAATCATGGTTTCTGTTCTATAAACTCCATCAATATCATCAAGCATAAAAATGATATCCTTAGCATGTGTAGTATCTTTAGCCCTAATCTTGCAAAAAATATTAAACTTGCCTGTAGTAATGTGAGCTACAGTAACATGAGGAATCTCATTAATACGTTGCAAAACAAATTTTGTTTGGGATGTATTTTGTAAAAATACACCAACATAAGCAATAAAAGAATAGCCAAGTTTATGATAATCTAGTGTTAGTGAAGACCCTTGTATAATTCCTGCATCTTCCATTTTTTTAACACGTACATGTACAGTTCCAGCTGAGATTAATAGTTTTTTAGCAATATCTGTAAAAGGAATTCTTGTATTGTCGATTAACATATCAAGAATTTTATGATCAATTTCGTCTAATCTAAACTTTGCCATTTCTATATATTTATTAGATAAAAATCAAAATTAATACATTTTTGTTAAAGATTATCTGTTTATTTTTAATTATTTACAAGTTTTAATGAAAATAATTTATTATCAATCAAGACGAAATCGATTTGGCTACCTACTTTTAATGGACTTCCATTTGCTAGTTTTATCAATTGTTTATTTGCATCTATTGTTTTATGTCCATAAAATTTTGATAAATCACCAAAGTCTTTAATTTTTGGTTGAAAATTAACTTTATTATTAGCTAGAACTTCATCAAATTGAATCGCAATATCTAAGATACACTCGTTTTCCTTTTCAACAATTTTTGCGTTTCTGATAATGATATCATAAAACAATTTCTTGTTTTCTGGAATATTAAAATATGTTGAATAATTTAGTCCTAGCGCATCATTACTTGCTATAGTTATTAATGCAGACAATAAAGACATATAAATATACTTACGTGTCACTTCCCTACTATAATCTTTGATGCTATGTCCTGCTTCAAACAAAATAGTTGGCACGTTTTCACTTTGAAAACTATCACCAACACAGTTTATATTAAATGCATCATCATACCTCCCAACTTGATTTGGAATATATTCTTGCAGCACATCATTCATAGTCGCAATGACCTCCATCGCAATCTTTCTAGTCTCAGTAACCGTACATTCTTCGTCTTGTGAAGGAGATAAAAAGCTTATGGTTGCTGAGGTATTTGTGCTTCCTGAGCTAAAAATGGTACGCTGGCCATGAAGATTAAAACAAATATTTGGTTGAAAATCATCAAATACTTTTCTTAAAACTATACTCTCTGGTTGCGATATGTTTTGTGCATCTCTGTTTAAATCTATGTGATTAGCATTTTGCCTAGTATACGCCAATGCTCCATCAGGATTAAGAATAGGAATGATTAAAAGCGTACAGCTTTTTAATACATAACTAAGTCTAGAATCACTCAAAGAATTAAATATATCAAATATGGATTTAGTTGTCGTGGATTCATTTCCATGCATTTGAGACCATATAAGCACTTTCTTATTACCACTTCCCATTTTAATTCCATAAATAGGTAACTTATTTACTGAATACCCAGCGATAGTAACTACAAAGTTAGAATCTAGTTTTTTAAGTAAGGGTTCAATATGGTTATTTGTAATATAACGATGTCTAATAGCACCTTCTTTATACCTATAAAACAATTGCTTTAAATCTAATTCTTTCTTCATTTCTAAACATTGACTTTACAAAAATAAACAAACTAATAATTACAATTGTAAACATGCTTTTGATTTGTATTATTTACAATTGTATATTATTTATCAGCTAATGACTAACAAAATTTAAAAGATTATGATTAATTTTTAAATTCATTCATAATATATTATATATCAATTATATAAATATATTTACAATAACTATTACTTTGATTATATTTTGATATTAAATCGTTTTAAATATTAAAATTTTAATATTCAACATGTTATAGTAAAATAAAAAATGATTAACTTTGTTTACAATGGTAAACTCTGATGATTTCATTAAAAGATTGCAAAATATCATAACTTTTTACAGTTTATCAGCTGCTACTTTTGCTGATAAAATTGGTGTTCAGCGCTCTAGTATTTCTCATATTCTTTCTGGGAGAAATAAGCCGAGTTTAGATTTTATAATGAAAGTACTTGCCTCCTTCCCTGAAGTAAACTTATACTGGCTACTAAATGGCACTGGAACTTTTCCATCTCTAAGTGAGAGCAACATTAAAGATACTGATAAAACTGAGGTTTATGAACCAATAAGAAAAGAGATTGATCGTATTATTGTCTTTTATAAGGATGGTAGTTTTAAAAACTATGAGAATTGATAAGATTCTTTAGTAAATTTGTACATGAATCTTTTATATATGAAACCCCGCTACCTTATTGTACTTATCCTATGCTCTAGCTGCTATCAAATTGAGCGAAATTGCTCCGATTTTAAGACTGGGACCTTTAAGAGCACTATAGAAATTAGTGACAAAATATATACATCAACCTTTATTAGAACAGAAGATTTACAAATTGAAACCTTTGGAGCCAAAACTGATTCAGCTACTGTAAGATGGATTAATGATTGCGAAATGGTGTTTAAAACAATAAACCCTAAAAGTATTGCAGAACGAAAAGATATTCATTTAAAAATACTAACAACTACTGATTCAACATACATATTTGAATATTCATATGTTGGAGAATCCCTTAAACAAAAAGGCGTTGCAAAGCGAATAGACTAATGGAATAATCGATTTTTAATTACTAGTTGTAAACTAGCTTTACAGTATTTAACTTCATTAAAACAATGTTATCTGACCCTCTTCGTCAATATCTAAATTTGGAACATCATCTGTATTTTTTGGATTTGAAGAATCCTCTTTTATAACTTGCTCGTCAACAACCTCAATCTCATCAGCTGGAACCTCTTCTGGGACTTCATAAGGCAAAGGATTTAGTAAATTAATTTGGTTAATTTTATCTTTGGTTAATTGATTTCCAAGGGCGTGAATTCCTTTTATTGATATAAACTCTTCAATATTTACTTCTAAATTTTCTTTTCGCTCTTTACCTCTATCTTTTGCAAAAATTACATCTGCAATTGGTCGCCAATCTGTCGATACGATTTCTAATTGTGAATTTTGATGCTCCGAAATAAACGTTTCTTCTTTACTTTCGTTTTCAATTAAAAAACGTTTTACATTGTAGCGTTCTTTGTCTCCATCGTAGTAAATAGCTGAAATTGGTTTCTTAGGCACCCATTTTTCTAGTACAATCATATCGTCGCCAAAACGTGTAGTAATCTCAGGAATAATGGTTTTAACTGTTCCTGATTGTGTAATGATAAGTATTCTGTCTTCGCCTCTAAATTCGCCAATCAGTTCACCTCTTCCATCAACATTTAGACGTTGAATAGTATCGTCAAACCAAATTTTACGCGGTTTTAATGTAGACACACCTTTTTCTTTTAACTCTATACGTTTAATGGCATATTTTGTTACTAGATTCCCCTTGGATACTCTGCCTTTTATTAATATATCAGCAAAATCTAAATCCCACTTTAGTTTTTTAATACTTCCTGATTGTCGTAGTAATACGGTAACAACTTCAGCTTCTCCATTTGGATTTGCTGAAAAATACCAAACTACAGAACCTTTTTTTCCATTTGTTAAATCATACTCTCTATCTCTGGTTACTCCTGTTACGGCAAAGCGTTTTATATAAGATGGACCTCTACTTGCATCACGATAAATCAAGTTATAGATACTACGCTTATCTTTCTTTTTAAATACAGCAACATGTATAATGTTTTTACCAATAAAGGTCTTAGAGCCCACTTTGGTAACCATCATTTTTCCTTCTTTTGTAAACACTATAATATCATCAATATCACTACAATCGCATACATATTCATCTCTACGTAAAGATGTACCAATAAAACCTTCTTGACGATTCACATAAAGCTTGGTGTTACGTATAACGACTTTTGTAGCATCTACATCATCAAAAATTCTTATTTCTGTTTTGCGTTCTCTTCCTTTACCATAACCTTTCTTTAATCGTGTAAAATAGGCAATAGCGTAATCAATTAAATGTTCTAAATGATGTTTTACTTCAGCAATTTGTTCTTCTAAAGTATCAATTTTTTGTTGTGCTTTATCAATATCAAACTTTGAAATACGCTTGATTCTAATTTCTGTCAATCTGGTAATATCATCATTAGTAATCTCACGTTTTAAATGTTTTATATGTGGTTGTAGTCCTTTGTCAATGGCTTGAATAACACCTTCCCAAGTCTCTTCATCTTCAATATCTCGATAAATTCTATTCTCGATAAAAATACGTTCTAAAGATGCAAAGTGCCATTGCTCTTCAAGCTCACTCAGTTTTATTTCTAATTCACGTTTTAATAGCTGAACAGTGTTGTCTGTAGAGCGACGCAACATTTCAGATACACCTACAAACAATGGCTTATTATCCTCAATCACACAACCTAAAGGAGAAATAGAATTCTCGCAATTTGTAAATGCATACAACGCGTCAATAGTCTTATCTGGGGAAATTCCAGAAGGCAAATGCACAAGAATCTCTACATTTGCAGCTGTATTATCCTCAATTTTTTTAATCTTAATTTTACCCTTATCATTAGCTTTTAAAATGGAATCTATTAAAGAAGATGTTGTTGTTCCAAATGGAATCTCAGTAATGACTAAGGTGTTTTTACTTAGCTGAGATATCTTTGCACGAACTCTTACTTTTCCTCCTCGTAAACCATCATTATAATTGGTGAAATCTGCAATTCCAGCAGTTGTAAAATCTGGTAAAATAGTAAAACGCTTTCCTTTAAGATGCTTTATAGAAGCATCAATAAGCTCAATAAAATTATGTGGCAATATCTTGGTTGATAACCCTACAGCAATACCTTCTCCTCCTTGCGCAAGTAACAACGGAAACATTACAGGCAGGTTTACAGGCTCTTTACGACGCCCATCATAAGAGGCTTGCCATTCCGTTATTTTAGGATTAAAAACAACATCCAAACCAAACTTTGAGATACGTGCTTCTATATATCTAGAAGCTGCTGCACGATCACCAGTAAGAATATTCCCCCAGTTTCCCTGGGTATCGATTAATAGATCTTTCTGACCAATTTGTACCATTGCATCGGCAATACTTGCATCACCATGAGGATGATATTGCATGGTATGGCCAACAATATTTGCAACCTTATTGTAACGTCCATCGTCTAAATCTTTCATAGAATGCATGATACGACGCTGTACAGGCTTAAAACCATCTTCAATTGCAGGAACTGCACGTTCTAAGATTACATACGATGCATAATCTAAAAACCATTCTTTATACATTCCAGTAACTCTGGTAATGGTTTCTTGATTATCGTCGGATGGATTAATTATGTCGCCATTGTCTTCTATCATACTACTTTGTCATCTTCAATTAAATCTAATTCTACTTTTAGATTATTAATAATGAACTCTTGTCTATTTGGTGTGTTTTTCCCCATATAAAAGGACAGCAATTCTTCAATAGACATATTATTATCCAACATTATTGGATCTAAACGAATATCTTGTCCTATAAAATGCTGAAACTCATCTGGTGAAATTTCACCAAGTCCTTTAAATCGTGTAATCTCAGGCTTCGGTTTTAATTGTTCAATAGCGTCTCTACGCTCTTGCTCAGAATAACAATAAATGGTATTCTTTTTATTTCGCACTCTAAATAGTGGTGTTTGCAAAATATATAGATGCCCTTCTTTTATTACCTCTGGAAAAAATTGTAAAAAGAAAGTAATTAATAACAACCGAATATGCATTCCATCCACATCAGCATCTGTAGCGATTACAATGTTATTATAGCGCAAATCTTCTAGAGATTCTTCAATATTTAAAGCCGCCTGCAATAGGTTAAATTCTTCATTTTCGTACACGATTTTTTTACTTAATCCGTATGAATTCAAAGGTTTTCCTTTTAAACTAAAAACTGCTTGGGTATTCACATCACGAGATTTTGTAATGCTTCCTGATGCCGAATCTCCCTCAGTAATAAACAAGGTGGTTTCTAAATAACGTTCGTTTTTAGTATCTCCAAAATGCACACGACAATCACGCAGTTTCTTATTATGCAGATTAGCCTTTTTAGCACGATCTTTGGCGAGTTTACGAATTCCTGAAAGCTCTTTGCGCTCTTTTTCAGCTTGCATGATTTTTCGTTGAATTCTTTCAGCGTGTTCTGGATTCTTGTGTAAAAAATTATCGAGTTGTGTTTTTAAAAAGTCATTAATATAAGTTCTAACAGTAGGCAACCCTCCACCCATATCTGTAGAGCCTAATTTGGTTTTTGTCTGACTTTCAAACACTGGCTCCATCACTTTTATAGAGATTGCAGTAACAATAGATTTTCTAATATCGGAAGCTTCATAATTTTTACCATAAAACTCTCTAATAGTCTTTACAATTGCTTCTCTGTATGCTGCTTGGTGAGTACCTCCTTGAGTTGTGTTTTGTCCGTTTACAAAACTGTGATACTCTTCGCTATATTGTGTTTTACTATGTGTTAATGCCACTTCAATATCATTCCCTTTTAGATGAATGATAGGATACAGCATATCAGATTCGTTAATGTTTTCTTGTAATAAATCCTTTAAACCATTTTCGCTATAATATTTTTCACCATTAAAAATAATGGTTAATCCTGTATTTAAATACACATAGTTTTTGAGCATTTTAATAACATACTCATTTCGGTATTTATACTTTTTAAATATAACCTCATCAGGAATAAAAGATACTTTTGTGCCTTTGCGTCTGGTAGTCTCTTCTAAAAAATCTTGATTTGTTAGTTTTCCTTGTTCAAATTCAGCCGAAGCCGATTTACTATCACGAGTAGATTCTACTCTAAAAAATGAAGACAGTGCATTTACAGCTTTAGTACCAACACCATTTAAACCTACAGATTTTTTAAAGGCTTTAGAGTCGTATTTTCCTCCTGTGTTCATTTTAGAAACCACATCTACCACTTTACCCAACGGAATACCACGACCAAAATCACGTACAATAACTTTAGTGCCTTGAATTGAAACTTCAATAGTCTTACCAGCACCCATTACATACTCATCTATAGAATTATCGAGCACTTCTTTTACGAGAATATAAATACCATCATCTGGAGACGACCCATCACCAAGTTTTCCAATATACATACCTGGACGCATACGAATATGCTCTTTCCAGTCGAGGGATCGTATATTATCTTCGGTATAGCTGGTTTGTTGAGACATAATTATCTTGAAAATTAGATAAGGTGCTAATATAATATTTCAACTTAAAAAATGAAATATAGAAAGCACAAAGTAATTAACAATGCAAGCTACCAATTTGTTGAAAAAATTGAAGAAATATTTCAATAAATTTTTTCTAAACGTTGAATAAAAAGTGCATCACATCACCATCTTTAACAACGTAATTTTTACCTTCAACACGCATTTTACCTGCTTCTTTAACTTTAGCATCTGTACCGTAAGTTACATAATCAGCATAATTTATAACCTCTGCTCTAATAAAGCCTTTTTCAAAGTCTGTATGGATTACACCTGCAGCTTGTGGAGCCGTTGCACCAACATTAACTGTCCACGCTCTAACTTCTTTTACGCCAGCTGTAAAATAGGTTTGTTGATTTAACAACTTATATGCTGAACGAATTAGTTTTGAAGATCCAGGTTCGTCTAAACCAATATCTTCTAAAAACATTTGGCGTTCTTCATAATCTTCCAATTCGTTAATATCTGCTTCTGTAGCGACTGCTAAAACTAAGACTTCGGCATTTTCGTTTTTTACAGCGTCTATAATTTGTTCTACATAAATATTACCAGAAACAGCAGCAGCTTCATCAACATTACACACATATAGCACAGGTTTGTCTGTAATAAATTGTGATGGTTTTATATAGTCATTGTATTCGTCTTCAGTAAAGTTAAGTGCTCTTACCGAAGTTCCAGACTCTAAACCTGACTTTACTTTTAACAAAGTCGCCTCTTCTTTTTGCGCTTCTTTATTCCCTGTTTTTGCAGCTCGTTTTACTTTATCTAGCTTTTTATCTACTGTTTCTAAATCTTTTAATTGCAACTCAATATCGATAGTTTCTTTATCGCGAATGGGGTCTATAGAACCATCAACGTGTACAATGTTATCATTATCAAAACAGCGTACTACATGCAAAATCGCATCGGTCTCTCTAATATTAGCTAAAAATTGATTTCCTAAGCCTTCACCTTTACTAGCTCCTTTTACAAGTCCTGCAATATCTACAATATCGACTGTAGCAGGCAATACACGCTCTGGATTTACTAGCTCTTCTAATTTTGTTAGCCTTGAGTCTGGTACATTTACAACACCAATATTAGGTTCGATAGTACAAAACGGAAAGTTTGCGCTTTGCGCTTTAGCATTAGATAAGCAATTAAATAAGGTTGATTTTCCTACGTTTGGCAATCCTACAATTCCAGCTTTCATGATTAACTTTTTAATCATTCCCACGACGGTGGGAATCTCTTTATTTTGCGAGTGCAAATGTAAGTAATTAGATATTTATAATAATAAGGGTTTTAAAAAATTATTATAAGGTTTTTGGAGTTGCGCTTATTGGATTAGATATGGTTCTGTATTAATAAACTATATCGTCCGATAAGCAAATTTAGTTTTTATTTTTATACATTCTAGGGTTAATATTGTAATCTTATTCATAAACAATTAAGAATACAACTAAAACGATGTAACATAATCAATAACCATTCGTCTTCAAATTAAAAGCCACAACTATGACTAAATCTATTTTAAGATTTACACTATTCATTTTAACAATTAGCCTAAACGCTCAAAGTTTTTCTGCAAAAATAATTGATGAATCAACTAAGCAACCTATACCTTATGCTGCTGTTCAAACGGCACAATATAAAGGCGTTATTACAAATGAGGAAGGTGTATTTAATATTGATTTAGAAAACAATAGTATAATCGACATAACTATTTCTTCTTTAGGATATAAGAAACAAGTTTTTACCATCGAATACATTAAAAACAGCAATTATTTAATCGAATTAGAACCTTCAATAAACGAGCTAAATACAGTTTATTTAAGTAATACCAAACCTAATTTAGATTCGATTATTGCTCGAACTGTAAGAAACCTATCAAAGAATTATAAAACTGAAAATCTTCAATACAAATTGTTCCTTCGTGAAACATCGTATATGGACTTTGATAATTTGGATTTTGAAATATCAAAAACATCTCATGTTAGGAAAAAACAATTGGTTGGTGTTAACAACGAACTCAAAGCAATGACCAATAATATAATGACAAGTAATTTTGTACACTTTACAGATTTTAAAGGAGAATTGAGTGTTATGGATAAAGATTCCTCAAAGCTAAAGGTTGATAAGGCAGCACAAATTATTAATGCAAAAAAAGATTTTTCGTTAGAAAACATTCAAGAAAAAGCTAAAAGTATGGTTTTAAAATATTTAGATACTACACTTACTTATAAGCTTAAAACTGGCTTTTTTAAAATTGAAGATTCTTTATCTCTTGCAAGTGAAAACAATCACAAAGAAGACAAACAAGAATTTAAAGTAACAGAGCTTAAAGGTAAAGCTAATAGAATGCTCAAAGACACAAGACCAAGTCCTAAAAGTTTATTAAGTAAAATTTTGGATGCCGATTATTATACCTATTCGCTTCAAAACGTCACAATTTATAATGATGAAATGGTGTATGCAATTCATTTTAAACCAAAAAGAGCAAAAGCTAAATTTACAGGAACAATACATATAGCAGATGATAGCTATGGTGTTTTAAAAGCAGATTATAGCTATTCAAAAGGTAAGCGAGGAAGCAAATTTAATTTGCGTTTAATTCTTGGTGTAAAGTATATTGAAAAAATTAGTAGTGGAACCATCATTTTTAAAAAGAATGAAAACAATTGGTTTGAACCTCGTTACATAAGGCACGAAGAAGGTCATTATTTTTATGTGAATAGACCCCTAAAATTCATAGAAAATAGTCCTGCAAAAAATAAAACGCTTTTTAATTTTAAAATTGAAGGGATTGCGAGACATAAAGAGGAATTGCTATTAACAAGTACTACAAAAATTTCAAAAGCTGATTTTAATACAATTACAGAACTAAAAACAGTTCCTTATGAAAAGCAACGAAAATATGATGCAAGTATTTGGGGAGGAAGCGAAACGTTAGCACCAACCGAAGAGCTTAAAACTTTTGATGTATCTAAAGATTAGCTAGCCTTTTATAATAAGAATCAAAAATTTTTGATTCTTATTTTTTTACATTAAAAACATACTCTTTTTCAAAAATGGTAATAAAAAGAGGATAATTATCTGTTAGTTTATTATAATCGGCAGATTCTTGACTTAATCGATGCTTTGTTACTTTTACAAACAATCTCAATTTTTCTTTTTTGATTGGTTGATAAGAAAAGGTAAATATCCTTTCTTCTTTTGGAAGAAGGTTATTATCTGCAATTTTTTTGCTTCTGGGTACCATTCCCATTGTTCTCCAATACGTTCAGTTTTGGTCGACACTACTTTATTTTCTTCATTTTTCAGAATAAAAGAAATATTATAAAACCGTTCTGGGTCACCAGTTGGAAGCTTATGACCTGCAAATTCATTAATAACTTTAAGATTAAAAATGATACTGTCATTTTTAAAATATGTTTTTTTAGGTGTACTCGGATAAATACCTAAACCTTTTAAGGCTTTAGTTTTAGCGGTATCCAATTTTGGTATACCAGAACCAGCGAAGTAATGGAGACGACTTGTTTTTTTTCCATAGCCAGCTACAATTTCACGATCTACCGATTCCATATGACAACTTATACAGTTCTTTTCTCCATAATATGGTCCAGATTTCCATTCATCTCCAGTTTCAAATGTACAAGCCAATGTTGGAGTAATAACCGCAACAGCATTATGACATGAGATGCATAAGTTCTCGGACAAAAACGCTGCGTCCTTTACCGTTTTATGTGGTGCTCTAGAAGTTCCTGTAGTACCAATAATAGTGTTGTTTCTTACATGGCAACTCGCACAATTAATACCTTCTTTTTGAAGGTCTTTGTCAAATTTTGGATTTCTTTTTTTTATTGGTTTATAAATGTCTCCATCTATTAAGCCTTCAACAATATATTCTTGTTGATTTTGCAAGGGAATATGACAGTTAATGCACATAAAAGGACTTGATTCTTTTTTTATTTCTACCTGAAATTGAAGATCAGTCCATGCATGTGAATGCGTTGAGTATTTCCATTCTTTATAATGTTGCTGATGGCAAATTCCACATTGTTCTGAACTTAATGACGTTAATCCCTCTGGAATTTCTTGATTTGGGATTGCTATTTCCCAACTATTAGTCAAGGATTCCACATTTCTTGCATCGTTTTTACATTTCATCAAGGTGAGTAATAAAACTCCTAAAATGATAATTGATATTAGCGAATTTTTATTTCTCATAATTTCTCGAACAATGCGCAATGTTAAAATTTAATGAATAATTACTTATTAAGCCAGCTTTTAATCATCATTAGGATGCATAAAACGCTGTTTAGCTAGTAGTTCTTCCTCAGTTTCTACAATATCTTCATCAGGAATACAACAATCAACAGGACAAACTGCTGCACATTGTGGTTCATCATGAAAGCCTTTACACTCAGTACATTTATCAGGAACTATATAATAAATTTCGTCGTCTATAGGTTCTTGTATTGCATCTGCATTTACTTTTTTCCCATTTGGCAACACTACAGCGCCATTTAAACTCGTACCATCAGCATAATGCCAATCATCGGCACCTTCATAAATCGCAGTATTTGGACATTCTGGTTCACAAGCACCACAGTTTATACATTCATCAGTAATTATGATTGCCATAACAATTTTTTTCCTTTTAGTTTGTTTAAATTTGCAGTTGCAAAAATAAATCCAAAACCATTCATAACCAAACGCTATAATGAATTTAGAGCAGCGCATTAATGCCTTTGTAAAATTAGGAGTCTTCATGAGTCAATTTAATCAAGAAAACTCTCAAAAGTTAAATACTATTGAACACAACGCATTGTTTTATGATGGTTTTTTGCATCAAATAAAATTAGCTGAAGAACATAACGGTTGGTTTACAAAAGACAATATTTATTTTGCCTTAAGTGGATGGTCTAACTTATTGACTATAAATAATATTAACAAGTGGTTAGGAAAGTATCACTTTAATATTATAAAATCCAAAAAGGTTGCCACAATTATGGCTGGAAACATTCCTTTAGTAGGGTTTCACGATTTTCTTTCGGTATTAATTTCCGGACACAACGTGATTGTCAAACAATCGTCTAACGACAAGCAACTACTTCCCTATTTGGCTAAATATTTAGAATATGTTGAACCCGCTTTTAAAGGACGAATTACATTTACTGAAGATAAACTTAAAGATTTTGATGCTGTAATTGCAACAGGTAGCGATAATACAGCGCGATATTTTGAATATTACTTTAAGGACAAACCATCTATTATAAGGAAAAACAGGAATTCGGTAGCCATTTTAAATGGAAATGAGTCGGATGAGGAATTAAGATCATTATCAGAGGATGTGTTTAGATATTATGGGTTGGGCTGTAGAAATGTTTCAAAATTATTTGTCCCAAAAGATTACAATTTTGATCGTTTTTTTAAGGGTGTATATGATTGGAATCCTATTATTAATCAAACTAAATACTGCAATAACTACGATTATAATAAAGCTGTGTATTTAATGAGTGAGTTTGATATGCTCGAAAATGGCTTTTTAATGATAAAAGAAGATGAGAGTTACGCATCGCCAATTGCAACTGTTTTTTATGAATATTACTATTTTATAGAGGAATTAAAAGAGAAACTTAACGCAGATCAAGAAAAGATACAGTGTGTTGTAGCTAATGATTTTATAGAAACCGAAGTCGCTTTTGGTGAAACACAGAAACCTGAATTATGGAATTATGCTGATGATGTAGATACCATTGATTTCTTATTAAAAATATAGCTAAAAAATTATCGATTTATTAATACATAATACACAATTAATTTAGACATTTGTCAGAGCAAAAACGGAATGGATTTACACCTTTTCGGAAATAAAAAATAGTTTCAATGAAAAAACATAATTTTAGTGCAGGACCTAGCATTTTACCTCAAGAAGTTTTACTAAAAGCATCAGAAGCCGTACTTGATTTTAATGGAGAAAATCTATCGTTATTAGAAATTTCTCACCGAAGTAAATCTTTTGTTGATGTTATGGAAAAAGTAAGATCACTGGTCTTAGAGCTACTTGGTCTTGAAGGCAAAGGTTATAAAGCCTTGTTTTTGCAAGGTGGTGCAAGTACGCAATTTTTAATGGTAGCTTTAAACTTATTAGAAAAAAGAGCAGGTTATTTAAATACAGGATCTTGGAGTGATAAAGCTATAAAAGAAGCTAAAATCTATGATGATATTTATGAAGTAGCATCGTCTAAAAATGCGAATTATAATTATATCCCAAAAGGGTATGAAATTCCATCAGATTATGATTATTTTCATTGCACATCAAACAATACCATTTTTGGTACACAAATAAAACAATTTCCAAAGTGTACAATACCGATGGTATGCGATATGAGTAGTGATATATTTTCACGTCAATTAGATTTTACTCAATTTGATATCATCTATGCAGGAGCTCAAAAAAATATGGGACCAGCAGGTACTACACTTGTAGTTATAAAGGAAGATGTTTTAGGGAAAGTATCTAGACATATCCCATCAATGATGGATTACAAGGTACATCTTAGCAAAAGTAGTATGTTTAATACACCTCCTGTTTTTGCTGTTTACACATCCATGCTAACTATGGAATGGTTAAAGAATCTAGGTGGCATTTCAGCTATAGAAAAGGTAAACGATTTAAAATCACGCTTAATTTATTCTGAAATTGATTTAAATCCGTTGTTTAAAGGCTTTTCTTCAAAAGAAGATCGCTCATTTATGAATGCAACATTTAATTTAGTGAACGACGATTTAAAAGAAACCTTTGACACCATGTGTAACGAAGCTGGAATAAATGGTTTAAATGGGCATAGAAGCGTTGGTGGCTATAGAGCCTCAATGTATAATGCATTACCGCTTGAGAGTGTGCAAGTTCTTGTTGAAGTAATGAGTGAATTAGAAACAAAAGCATAAATAAGTTAGCAGTATTCAGTTTGCAGTTGCAGTTGTTTACTCATAAAAAAAATAATAAGATTTCCACTTTCGTGGGGATAAAAAATAAATTTTTCAATGAAAGTGTTAGCAAACGATGGTATTTCCCAAAGCGGAATAACTGCATTACAAGAAGCAGGTTTTGAAGTAAATACAACTACTGTTGCACAAGAGCAACTTGTAAATTATATTAATAAAAATAATATTGATGTAATTTTAGTTAGAAGTGCTACGAAGATTAGAAAGGGCCTTATTGATGCTTGCCCTGATCTAAAAATTATTGGTCGTGGTGGTGTTGGTATGGATAATATTGATGTAGAATATGCTCGTAAAAAAGGAATCAAGGTCATTAATACTCCTGCAGCATCGTCTCACTCTGTTGCAGAACTTGTTTTTGCCCACCTTTATGGTTTAGCTCGCTATCTGCATAGCGCTAATAGAGATATGCCTTTAGAAGGAGATTCTAAATTTAAAGATTTAAAAAAAGCTTATGCTAAAGGAACTGAGTTAAAAGGAAAAACGATTGGAATATTTGGATTTGGACGTATTGGTCAAGCAACAGCTAAAGTTGCCATTGGAGCAGGAATGAATGTTATTGCATATGATCCATTTATTGAAGAAGCAGAATTAGAACTTGACTTTTTTGATGGGAGACAACTTAATTTTAAAATTAATACCATTTCAAAAGAAAGTGTTTTAAAACAATCAGATTTTATAACACTACATGTTCCAGCTCAAAAAGAGTACGTTATTGGTAAATCTGAATTCAATATGATGAAAGATGGCGTTATATTAGTTAATGCTGCTCGTGGTGGTGTAATTGATGAAGTGGCATTATTAGAATCTATTTCTAATGGCAAAGTTGCAAGAGCTGCTCTAGATGTGTTTGAAAAAGAACCAACACCTGAAATTCAGCTGCTAATGCATCCGTCACTTTCATTAACACCTCATACTGGTGCAGCGACTAATGAAGCACAAGACAGAATAGGATCAGAATTAGCTACTCAAATAATTAGTCTCTTAAAATAAGCTAATCCTTTTATTATCAATCAATAAAAGTTAAGTCCTAACAAAAATGTTAGGACTTTTTTTGTACATTGAAGCCATTAATATATTAAACCATTTTTTATCAAACTCAACTATTATGGCAGGAATTTTAGATTTACTTAGTAGCGATTTAGGTAAAACAATAATTAGCGGTGTTTCTGGTCAAACCGGACAAAGCGAAAGTAAAACAGGAAGTGTACTTACCATGGCATTACCTGTATTAATGCAGGCTATGAAAAAAAACTCTACTTCTCCTCAAGGTGCAGAAGGGTTGATGAATGCTCTAAATGGCAAGCACGACGGCAGCATACTTAACAATCTTGGAGATTTATTTTCGGGAGGTGTTGATACTAGTGTTATAGATGATGGCAGTAAGATACTAGGCAAAGTTCTTGGTAATAAAGACCAAAATGTTACCAAGGCTTTGAGTCTCAAATCTGGAGTTAATTCAAGGTCTGTCTCACAAATGTTAAAAGTTGCAGCACCTATTTTAATGGGTGTTTTAGGTAAACAATCACGACAACAAAATATGAGTAATGCGTCTGGCGTTGAGGGCTTACTCGGAAGTTTTCTAGATGGTAATTCAAAACAATCAGAACAAAGTTTTTTAGAGTCTATGCTAGATGCTGATGGTGATGGGAGTATTATTGATGATGTTGCTGGAATGGTACTTGGAGGCTCTAAAAAGAAAAGCTGACTTGGAGGTCTTTTAGGTCGCTTGTTTGGTAAATAACAAACTTACGTAGTAAGCATTATATTTAAGATAAGCCTTTCAATTAATTTATATTTTTGTTAAAGACATAGATTTTGAATTTGAAACGAACCAAATTTAGTATCTTTAATAAAAACGTGCTGAAATGAAAAATTACATCA
>Ga0114934_10000935_pt1 | contig 18989 bp, 47 predicted proteins | sample 4SBtaG_2_FD_99695 | JGI IMG/M metagenome (GOLD analysis project Ga0114934, IMG submission 99695) | Deep subsurface microbial communities from Kolumbo volcano to uncover new lineages of life (NeLLi) - 4SBTROV10_white metaG | ecosystem: Environmental > Aquatic > Marine > Volcanic ...
ACTGTATTATATTTGCAAAGATTTCAAACATTTTCTGTATAATTTATTAGCTTATAAAATCATTTCACAAAGCATAATTAAAACGGCGAAAAAAATTAAATTTAAATTACGTTAAATTAATTAATATCCCCTTTTATGCCCATTTTGTGTTATAATAATATTAGATATTTAATAAGGAGGATTATCATATTTTATGATAGAGGTTATCATTAGTTCTGGTGTTGTAGTAGCAACTTTAATAGGGTTTTATACAATAATAAGTGCAATGCACGATGAGAAAATAGACTATATAGAGAATGAAAGAGAGACTAAAAGAATGAACTATTTTTTCTACATTAATTAAGGGAGTTTAAATGATTGAATCAATCGCTAGTTTTGTAGGAATAGGAGTTCCCTTAGTTTTCTATTTTATTCATCCAGTTTCAAAGGTAGAATCCGAATATTGGAATAGACAAAGTGAAACAATGAGAAGTTACACAAATAGTGGTTTATGAGCAGTAAAATACACTTTAAAGAAATAGACCGTTACTCAGAATCGCCCGAAGCACAATTAGCAAATATAGCTGTTAATCTATTTGAAAAACTAGGTTGTACCAGCGAAGAAACAAAAGACTATATACTTAATAAGCTATTAGATATAAAGAAGTTTGATAGAAGTCCCTTATACAAAACTTCCTCATATTAAAGGAGTATATATGATTAAACTACATAAACAGTTAATTGAGTGTATCCAGAATAAATTTAATTTATCTACTTATGCTCTGCTATGGATAGCGTTCACTAAGGGACTAATTATTAGTGCTTTAGTTTATCATTTCTTTCTACGATAGTAATCGGGGCGAAAGTAAGAATAGTTTAATATCTCTCTTGAGTAATAGATAAATACAAGTAATAAGGATATAGAGTAAAATGCCAAATATAAGAAGTATATGTAATTGCGTAGTATACGGTATAGACATTTCACCGTATGAATATACCAACCCTATAAGACCTAATATGAAATCTCGTGATACTGTCTTACAAGAAATAAAAAGACATGAGATAGTATGCGAGATTTCACAATTACTAAGACTAGAAATACTTAATAGACATATCCCCACTTGTCCCTATCCCCACACACATAAAGATTAACTAAATGGATATATACTTATTAGTAGACTATATAGAACTACTTATGAAAATACATTTAGTTAATGTGTTTGCTGGATTATATCTTATTCCTTATATACTAATGATTATGTATAGATTAGTAATTTAGTCTATCTGTACTGTTATATCTTATATATCTAATATACTGTTATTTTGATATTAACTTAATTTTTATTTTGTATCTATTAAAACCCTAGAAAACATAACGCACGCCCGGTAGCTGGCAAAAATTCCCCCGAACTTCTTGACGTTTCCCTGATGCTTGGCATACCGTGTGACCTAAATATAAATCGGCGGTGAAATAAAATGAGTAGAGTTAAAGCAATTAGAAATCTTTTAACTGTATATCTAATCTAATATAAGTATATCTAAGGTTGCATAAACTACTGTGTGGGTTTATACTGGCTACACTTAAAATAAAATCCTACTTCACACGTACACTCCAGTGTTGATTCCCCCTCTACTCTGGAGTGTATTTTTTTATTTATCCTTTTGATACCCCCCCATGCCCTAAGCCTCTGGTAGTATGAATTATATTCTGTAGCTACTGGTGTGGCTGTACGTGGTTCTCAGGGCTGTTATGGATATCTTCTGGCATGGTTTCTACAGGTTCTGGTAAGTCCTAGCTATTAGAACATTTGTGCTATTTGGGGAGTGGTAGCGGATATGTTTACAGTATATGGGAGACGGCTTAGTAGCCCCCCTTGCAGTTCACGAGTTGGGGGTAAAATTTACCAAAAGGTATTGACAAAAAAGGGGGGTTTTGTTACCCTTGTATGAGTCGTTTAACAAATTAAATAGGAAGGAGGGTTAGCACTTGGTACTCTTCTGGGTGTGACTGACCTAGTGGGGGTTATAAATAGGAGTTTTACAAGAAGTGGGGAGCCTGTTCAGAAATGGGTGGGTTCCCTTTATTTTGGGGGGTAAAAGAAATGAGAATGTGGATGGTCAATCCGAGGGATATGTGCCGTAAGCATTTAATGGGTGAACACGTTGAATTGCACATGCTGGTCGGTTGTTTAAGTAAAGAAAAGTCTATACAGGGTTATGTAGATACTGGACTAGTTGAGACAGGTAGTATATATAATAGACATATTACTTTAGTTAAAGAGATAGAGCGTAGAGGCTATAGCCACAAATCGCCGTTACCTGTAATTGATATAAATCCTGTAGGACATGTAGATATAGATAAGTCGATTGAGGATTTAAGTAATCGTTGTAATGAATGTTCGTATAAAAATAATCGAGTCGAGGGGGGTTCGATATAACCGAAAGGAGTACACTTAATGTTTGATAATAGATATGCAGAATATCCTTATGGTTTTGATGAATCTAAGACAACTGCTGAAATTAACTTTATTATAATTAATAAACTAATAGAAACTAAGGCTGAATTAAATGCTCTTACAGAAGATGAAGAACGTGGGCTTGAGGCATTAGGTACTGAACTACGTAGTGTTCGTAAAGAGCTTGAATTAACCAGAAGTGAACTAGCTAGAAGTACAGGGATAAACCCGGCGTTTTTGGCACTGTTAGAGGCTGGTAGAGTACCGTTACAGGAAGTAACAGAAACCACGGTACTCGATACTCTTGCCGCCGCCCTTTCCATTTCAAAAAACGAATTATTGTTAGATTCGTTATATCGGTATACTAATAAATTATTAGATTAAAAGAGGTATATATTATGGATATGGTAAAGTTTGATAATTGTCCCGGATGTGGTCGTATGGTTAGTATCAGGGGTGGTAAGGTGGATTATCACTACACAACTGGCGGTATCATGCCGTCCTTATTAAATAACCCTAATGAACCCCAATTGATTAAAAGTAAGCCCCAATGCGGTTCTTCTGGAAAGCCGTTTGTTCAAGCTACTTTGACCGCCCACGAAGAGGATATTACAAATATCGAACTTTTTTAATGGGACTCCCTGCCGTTTTTTTAAAAATGGAAAATTCCCCAAACTAGTTGACAAATAGTATTGTTTTATAGTACCATTATATCGTCCGAAAACCCTTCGGGTTTTAAGTATAGAAAAGTTTAAGGAGCAAAAATGAAAGAAGATAATATAAGTGACTCTGAATTTATTGAAATGGTCGAGTCCCAAAAAGATGCGATAGATAATGCAATTAAGGGCATAATTAATGGGGAAAAGATATTTACTCAAAAAGCTTACGAAAAGCTGGAAATGGCTAAACGAAATTCTGAAGCTATCCAAGTAATGCTGGCAATAGATGAAGATAATATAAGTAAGAAGAATCCCAACGGCTATTCCTTAGTATTGATGGTAGGTGCTATACCTATCGCCGAAATTTTAACTTCAACTCGCTTTAACAAGTTAAAGCCTGTGTTTGATAAGTCTATAAGGTTAAGAGAAGTTTTTGACGAGGCATCGCAAATAGACAATCGAGAGACTATTCGTGATTTTGATACTCCCAATGAAGAAGTTACAGCAATAATTAAATCAGGTTTAACGGATATAGGGTTATAAATAATTCCTAATTTCACAAGGTTCTTACGTGGTGTTCGTCCTGTGGAATTTCAACCGTGGGGTTCGCTCTCCCACCTTAAAATGAGGTCATTGCATTTAAGTAGGGGTATACAAGAGCGATAATGAGGATTGGGATAGTTTTATGACTATGCATAGGTTTTTTGGGGTGGGGTTCCCCCTTTCTCTTCTTATGTATAGTTACTCCTCTAGAATGATTCTCGCCCCACATCAAAATATAGATTAGGGAAGTGCAGAGTATGGTTAAAAAAGAAAACGCTAAAACAATAACTGATTGTGTTCACGTATGGCTTATTGATACAGCTAATGGTAAAGAAAGTAAGGGAAAATGTTCAAATTGTAAGGAACAAAGAGTTTTCCTTAATTCTCTTGAAAGTCAGGATATTAAGGGTGGTTGGGGACATCAAATTATTACTTAATTCATTTGACAAATATGGGTAAATAGGTGTAAAATTACATAAGAATAGAAAAAATTTTAAGGTGAAAGGATATATTATGGTAGAACAAGCAACAAAGAAAAAGTTTATGGATTATAAAATACTTACTTATTTGAACGAGAGTTCAGTTAACGATGGGCGTAATAGAAACTTCTGGATGGAAAACCTGCCTGTTAACGAAAATCATTATTTCCCTGTTGTATTTTCCATGAATCATAATGATTCAGAAATGAGATTGAAACTTGTTTTAAATGAACAAGGAGACACTGGTTGGTTAGATGTGAGTTTTGAAGAATTTGATGCATTACCAGAATACGAGGGAAAGATTGAAGAATCTGAACCACTAAGCGAACCAAAATATATGTTAGATGCATATGAAGCTATTAAAAGAGCGTCAAAGGGGTAATAAATGGCTAAAACTTTGTATGAAGTTTTTACAGGGGAGCAACCTGACATGCAGAAAACAGCATGGGTCAATGATATGTCAGTAGAGAATCTTGAAGAAAGAGTAAAGGTTTTAGAGACTCTACTAAACGATGGTAAAAGAACAAGGCGTGGGTTAAAGATTATATTAAAGCGTCAAAAACAAGAAATTTTGGATGAATTAAAACGTAGAAACAATGAACAAGACAGTGGCTAAAATTTTAACTGATGAAGTTATGGATGAAAATTATAGGGGAACCAAACGTATTTCAAAACACGGTGAAAGTAGAGGAACCCTAAATAATAGAAAAACCATCTTTAGCTTCATCAGGACTTTACTTAAAAAATACATAAATTATTATGGTCAACGAGGTTAATATTTCTGATACGTATTATAGTAATAAGCCTAGTATTTATATCAATTTCTATACTTATTGTAGGATTATCTCTCCCATTTATAGACTCAGATAAATTTCTCGTACCAATGGATAGAAATACCTTTATTTTTATTTGCCCATTACATTAACAGTTAAAAAAAATTTGATTGATATAGTTGACAAATATTAGATAATTAGTGTACCATTAGAAAAAATAAGAGAGGGCAGAAAAATGAAAAGCGAATATAGTACAACTACTGATAAAGTTAATAAAACTGCGTTCAAGGGTTTTTTTCCTATAAAGGCTGTAAAGGTACGAAAGCCTAGAAGAGAAAATCGGACTGATTATCAATGGAGAATATACGAAAGAGATTCTACTGATTGGGACACCTATGATTGGGTAGATTGCTCTGGACTCGGAATATATGCGTTAAAAGATGAGCTAGTTAAGTTTACAGACCCACAACTTTATTTGAGAGTTGAGTGGTATGAGGACGATTGGGGATTTGATTTTGAATATATAGAAGTTATTAATGGGAAGTTGAAAAAAGAAACTTCATATAATTCAGATACTAGGAAAGTACCTCAGCGTTTATTAAAACAATTGGAAAGGAACAGGGAATGGCTAGTACAAGAAATCAAAAACAAAAAATAGATTACGATTTAGTTATACAGATGCGTCTAGAGCATCCAGAGTTTACATTGAGAGAACTTGGAGAAAAGTTTAATGTATCACGAGAACGAATTAGGCAAATTTTAGCCTCTGCGAATGTTGAGACTCGTTCTTATAAAAGGGTAATATCTTCATTGATGCCTCTTGTGAATTGTGCAATTCCTGATTGTGGGAATAGAATTGAGAAAAAAGGAATGACTTATTGTAGAGAATGTATTGAGAGTGGCTATTGGGCTATATATACAGGTTCACTTAGAAGGAAAATTCCACGAGTAACTTTTCAATGTAAGCGATGTGATACTGATATCACAATGAGACAGACTCTATATGAACGTCAGAAAAGACAATACACTAATACGTTCTGTAGTCAAAGATGCAGGTCATTATATGTTTGGGAAACACAATCAGTAAGAAATGTGGGTGGTAAAATAGTTAAATCACCTTTAGGGAAATATGAATAAAAGAGGATAAATAAATGCAATCAATGAGTAGAGCGAGTATTCTAACTAAGAATTTAGCTGTATCAGAAACGATACGGTGTAACTCAGAAGTATTAGGGTTTTCTGAGGGGCCAAAGAAAGAGGGAAAACTAGTAACTTTATATTTTGAAGGTGGAAAGAAACGCAGTTATACCGAAACTCATTTACTTGACCCACTTGAAGTACTATGGATGGATTCTCATATTGTAAGAGAGTATTAAAATGACTAATCAAGAAATTCAAGACAAAATTAATGAGCTACTTAAACAAGGTTCACAGGGTATTCATGAAATAACTGATATGTACAACAATGCCGAAGATTATCCAGAATATGACTTTACAGAAATAAAATCCTTTGTGGAAAATTTTTATAGAGACGTTACAAAAGATAAGTCTGATTATCTGACTAAATTAATTGAAGCTAGAAAACGATATGGAGAATTAGCAGACATACAATGGATGCATAAACAAAATTAAACATTGAATAGGATGAGAACTAATGACTACAAATAATTTTTATACTTTATCAATTTATTCAGATGGTCAAGGTATTTCTAGAAAAAGCGGTATAGATAATCATGGTTGTACTTGGATTGAAGTAGAGGTAGATGCATTTGCTGAACAAACAGACCTGATTTGTAGTGAGTGTGAAACTGTTACTGATACAGGGTGGCTATGTTTAGATGGTGGAGAAGAACGCTGTAATTTATGTGTAGATTTTATTCACTAGTTGACTAATCTATTAAATATGGGTTATCATATATGTAATAATAATATTGTGAGAGTGTCGTTGTGAATAACTATAAATTTGCATTAGTTTATAAAATCCTAGTATACACAGTTACTGTTAAAGCCAGTGATGTACATGAAGCTAATTCGTTATTTAATGATAAAATGTCTGTACAGATGTTTCCTACTAATGAAGAAATTGATGAGTTAGGTAATGAGTTTTATGCTTCTTGGGATGTAGGCGCAGTAGAAGCATTTTGCTCTAACTGTGGAGAAGTTCCAGAATCAATGGGGTATATAGAAAACGATTATACAGTATGTCCTAGTGGATGTTTTATAGCATATTAGAAGAGGTGAGAGTATGCCCGAACTTGGTGATGTAGCAAGAGCATATGAAATAGGGAAAAATGGAAAAGTGATATTTGTGTGGGTTTCTTGTCCTCGTTGTAAAGAAGAGCGGTGGGTTACAAGAGTACGAATGCAAAGTACTACAAATAGAATGTGTAGACAGTGTTCTATTTATTCAGCTAAATATGGTTTTTCAGTAACTGGTGATAAAGGATAAATATGTTGAATAAAAATACTCAAGTTCAAGTAAGAGAAATATGTGATGGTTGTACTCAAGGAGTTGTTTATTCTCCTGTATGGGAAGAATACTGGAGAACTTGGGATAAGAAACGAGAATCGTTTATTGAAAAACAAACTTCAGAGAATTGGTCATCTAGTAAAATTAACTATGAGTTTGATTTATGGGAAAAAGCTAACCCTTCTCCAGAATGTCCCGAAGAAGATATATGTGCTGAGTGTGAGGGGGCTAAAGTAATTTTAAAATGGGTATCCTTGGAAGAGTTTCGTGAATCTATTATCTAAACAAGAATGGATTTTGATTCACGGTGAATGTATAATAGTAAAACCAGCTTTTAAAGATTTAGGGTGGAAATGGACCCCACAATTATGTAGGTGCAAACCACCATGTTATTTGGATACAAGCCCTAAAAATAAAAAATAAAAGGGGGCTTAATGGGTAATTATAATTATGGAACAGCACTAAATAAATTAATAGATAACTATCAAGAGATGTTGGAATTGATTATTCAAGCTCGTCTCGCTTCTGATAGAATTGATGATTGGAAAAACACTTTAGCTGTAGTTATAAATCCAGAGCATATCAAAAGTGAGTTTTTTAAGAGTACTGATTTAGAGAATATTTATACATGGTTATGTATCGAGTGTAATGAAATACGTATAGATGACGATAGAGTTTTAGTTGGACTAAAATGTAGTCATTGTGCATATAATATTTAAGAAAGGATTTTTTACTATGTTTATTAACCCACATGAGGAATCTAGTTCGTATTCTGATTCATCATATAGTAGTGATAATTTAGCTTTAGGAAAAGAGATTTTAGATAGGTGTACCGAAAAAGATGTTGCCTCACGTTTAACAGAAATGTTAGAGATACCTCAGATAGATGGGGCATTATATGGTATTTATTATGGAAATCAAGTTGAAGGATTTATACGTGGAGATTTTCATAGTCAAGTAGTAATGATGCATCCAAAAACTCTTAAATCAATTATGAGAGCGTGTTGTGCTATAGGATTCTATACACAGGAATCAATCTCTAAAGCAGATGAGATTTGGAACGCTCCAGAAAAACCGAAAAAAGTAAAACATCATTATTGTTTTTCATGCAAAGCAAATACAGTAGTTGATATAAATGAACGAGTTTGTGATTCGTGTAGAAGTATGTCATCAGGAGATAGCGACCAAATTACATATTATTAGGATAAGAGAAAATGGAAGTTGTAGTAGATTACCCGGCTATTTCTAAGATTAGTGAAGAAATAGATTTATTGTTACATCAGTTTATAAGGTGTTCTGAAGATAGACCGTTTAATAAGCATAATCCTTTTGAAGATTCTTCATGTGAGGGTTGTACTGCGGAACGAGATATGATTATGAGTCTACTGGAAAGTTATCGAAGTGCATTTCAATTTTGTGACTAAGAGAGGTTCTTGAATGTCAAAACCAGAAACTTTATTTGATACCGTTCCTAATTTAGAAACATCTATGTTAGATTCGGTTCAGTTAACTGATATTTGTAAATCACAACAATTTATGACAATGCAACGAATTGCGAATTGGTTAAGAAATAACGCCTGTATATATACTATTGAAAATGAAGTAACTATCGCTAAACAGATTATTAGTTTAGCTGATGAATTAGACTATTTATCAACTCTTGCAAAAGATAAGCCTTATCGAATATCCCCCAAGTAATTTTTATAGGTTTCTGTTTTACTAAATGAATATTTTTACCTTTTATATATTGACATTAAGTATAAATTATTGATAATATAGTATAAATAATATTTTATAGGGATGTAGAAGTAGGTAAAAAATAATAGTATTAGTATAAAGAGGTAACAAATGAAGCCTAGAGCAAAGTCTGTTAAAAAATCGAATAGAAGAGCTATACAATATATGAAACGAAAGGGTAGTACTGAACTGAAGTATAACAAACCAAATTGTAAAATGAAGCAACGGTTTCCAGATAAGTTAGAAGCTGATTTAGCCGCTATTATGTATAACAATGACAGGGTTATAGTTTTTACTCCTGTTGAATCATACAAATGTATAAAACATAGTTGTTGGCACATTGGTCATAAGTATAGTGCGAAATGGCGAAACTAAGACACACAAGAAATTTAGGGAGAGGATAGGATATATTTTATGTTCTTTGAGAACGAGGATGGTGAGGACTCATCATTGGAAGGTCGATTCGTGGTGTGCGAAACATCTGATGAATGTTATGTTTGTACAGAACGAGTCATTTTAAACTTTGAGTTAAATCAATTAGAGGTAACTCCAGAATCATGTATTGGTGAAGAAGAACAAATTAATCTTTGTTTAAATTGTTTAGCAAGTATGTTTTCTCCCACATGTGTGGGAGCTAGAGAAGATGTTTTTGAGTGGAATGAGTATAAGCTCATAACTTTTCATACATATACAAAAAATTAAAGGGGTATTAGGTTATGCGAGAGTTAGAAGAGTTATATCAACTGTGTAAAGATAAGGTTCGATATGGGAATCTTTGGAGCGATTTTACTTTAGAAGAATTAGTAGAGTATAGCCGAATAAAGGCTAAACGAGGAATGTTACTTTATGAAGGTGGGGTTCGTCAAAGAGAAAAAGGTCGGGATAGACAACCAGTAAATGCTATAGATGATTTATTAGATGCCGCAAATTTAGCAATAATGGCCGCAAAGAAAATACAGGAATTAGAAGAATCAAAATAATATGGTAAATATTTTACAAAAACTAAAAATGTACTTTGCTAATTCGCTCGTACAAATATACTTTACTGATAAGACACATATATCGTTTGATAAAGCTTCTAAATTATTACGTAAAGAGGGTATGGTACGTTCTGGAACTTGTACGATTTTTCAAGGCGAGTTTATTAGGGGTGCTGTAGGTGTCCTAGAAAACCATAAACCTAAATGGGAGTATGATATTGGGTTAAATAAGAAAGTTATGAGATGTAAGTTCCAACGTAGAATGAGTAATCAATGGTTTAGAGAATGTGTCTATAACGAATCCGATACTCAACCTAGAGATATTGGATATAAAAATGATGAGGCTAGTATGAGGCTAAGGTCAAAGTATATGTCAAAGTATTTTAGAAACTATATAAAAAATAAAACATACTAATGTATTAAAAAATTTTTTGTTTGTATCTATTGACATATAGTGTTTTTATTGATACAATATCTGTGTAGTCAAAGAGAAGGAGTATGAACATGACGATAGCAGAACCAACAGCTAGAGCCAAGGAAATAGTCAAGGGGATGGAGAATCCCAACAACTGGAAACTACCCTTGACCGCCTATTGCACCAGTGACGCTGAATTGGCGTCAGAGGTTGAGTACGCAGTAGGTTTCTATCACGGTGGTTTTGAAGTGAATACTTACGAAAAAGGGTCTTGCGACTGCGACACTTGCAGAGAGTATGATGGACGCTTGGGGCCATTCGTAAATATCGTAACGAGGATTAGCTCTGAAGGATACTACCATTACATCGGGGCGTAAAAGGAGTAAAGATGATAGCAATAGTAGTAAAAGAAGAAAGACCAGTGATGCCATCCGAACCTTGGATAATACAGATACACAATGAAGGTTGCGAATGTGGGTGCGAGGCTGAGGATGGAAAGGTTGGGAAATGGTTAGGTCCAAGAAAGATGGGGTCTTATAGGACTAAGAAATTAGCACAGTTATATGCAGACCGAATGAATTACATTGACCACCCTTGGAATGCCCCAAGAAAGGGAATTTAAAAAGGAAGTGAATAAAATGTTCGATGATATCTTAAAGACATATAAACTTTCTCCAGCGGAATACATTGAGAAGTACGACCCTAGTTATATAGGTAGAAACATTCACGGTGATTGGTATGAACATCCATTGTATGGAGATGAATCACCACTAATACTAATCACTAAAACTCATGTCTATCTGACAGGAAGCCACGAAGTAGAAGAATAAGTTTTATAAGGAGAATGATGTTTAATTTACCGTTAAAAATATTCCTGCCATTAACCCTTTCTATAGGTATTATAGCTGGTGCTGTAACTGGTCTTGGAATTATTGCTTACTATTTAATTGCTAGAGAAGTATTAATATATGTTTGTTAAACCATAACCCTAACCATAAGAAACAAAATAAATATATTGAAAGGTGAAATTATGAACTACAACACAGAAATAGAAAATCTAAAATTTAATATTCCTAAGAATTATCGTACTCTTTTTGCGGTAATTGGGGGTTCGGAAACTATATCTGATGAAGAAGTTGATTTAGTCTCATTACAACTTTTGAAAGAACAAGTTGAAGACGTACCCAATACGTTAACAGAACGAGAGAGTAAAGTACTTCAATTACGATTTGGATTAGATGGTGGTAAGTATAGAACTTTGGAAGAAGTAGGGCGAGAGTTCGGAGTTACTAGAGAAAGAATTAGAAGCGTTGAAACTAAAGCCTTGAGAAAATTACGACAAATTACAGGTGTTAAAGATAAGAAGTATGATTGGACATATTTTGACCATAATATCGAAGAAGATTTTAATACATGGTGTCCAGAACAAAATGACCTAGTTCAAATAATTCATGAATCATATGACGATGGATTAGGAGACTGCTACTCCTGTGGCACATGTGGTTACATAATCCAAGTTGGATAATTTAGCACTGAGTTATCGTAATATAAGAAGTAAATCTAATGGGGTTAACTTCTATTGACAAAAGTTATTTATACATAGTATAATATTTGTAGACACAGACAAATAGTAAAGGGGGGGAATTCTATGACCTATGCTATAAATGCCAAGACCGCAAAAGGAGCCGCTACCGCTATTGCTAAAGCTTTGAATAAAGAAGCTGTTAAAAGAGGTGGTTATCCAACAGCAACGGTAGAGATTGTATCTCCTAGATATCCAGAAGACACTACTAGGTATTATGTTCATTGGGAAGATGGTCCATATGAATGGTCTTTGCTTGCTCATTGGGGAAATATTTTCGGAGAGGAAGAAACAGGTAGTTTAGCCAAAGCCTACTCTGGACCATCTACTTTCACTTTCAAATATTCTTCCCATCATGCAGAAAACAGAAGTGACCGTAGGTATTGGATAGAGTGCGGAAGCGGAAGCTCATTAATTTTGGGGAAAGAAAATTATAACTACAATATATTGGTCGAGGACTTCAAGGAGAAACATAGGAGTCAGGTGAGGGATTAAAATGTCAGAAAACTTTAGGATAACTACAGAAGAATTACGTGAGTTAATTGAAGAATCAGAAGTATATAAAATCTTATCCGATTTACTTAGTGGTTCTTACACAACAGGAAAAGAAATATCTGAAATACTAGGTTATGTTTTGGATATTGAAAACGTCAAAAAATTTTCTAGGTCACAGGGTATTCCAAGTAAAGGTGGAGATTTAGAAACTAAAAATCGTTACACAGTAGATAAATTAGAGTCAAATTTTTGGACAAAAACAATAGAATCTAAAAATTATAGCAAATTATATAAAAAGGATTTCGATTAATGACAACATTAGATAAAGAAAAAAGATTACTTCTGATTCGTGACTCACTTGTTTTTGAAACATTCACTAACGCAATAATAACTCTACGAGATGAGGGACTTTTACCCCACGGTGATAATATTGTGTACGAACAGAATTGTCCCGATTGTCAGCTAAAAACATTATGGGAAATATCATTTTCTTACACACAACAAAATAAAATAGAGTCTAACTGTTGTTTAACATGCATCGCAATTGGAGATAAAGATTTTACTACGTTATTACGAGGAGAATGGAGAGAAAATGGAATTCGATAAGAAAAATTTGAAGGATATAAACGAAAAAGTTGTAAAGGCTGTTGAAGATGTTTTGAAGGATACTGGAATTTCAGTACAATTTGGTGGTGGTAGATATACTGATTTGGAGTATAAACTTAAACTTACTCTCACTACTAAATCTGAAGATGGATTAAATCCTGCGGAAAAAGATTTTATAGATTATGGAATTAATTATGGTCTAGAACCTCAAATGTTAGGAGCAACAATTAATATTTCTGGAAAAGCTTACAAAATTGCAGGACTATATCCAAATCGAAAAAAGAATAATGTTTCTCTTATAAATGTAAAAAATGGAAAAAGTTATATTGCTTCACATACTAGGGTAAAAGATGCTTATTTTGAGATAAACATTGGTGAACGAGTTACCTAGTATTGACAGTTTGAAGATATTTTGATATTATTGTTATAGAAGATTAAGTAAAGAAAAGGAGAAGAGATAGAATATATGAGAACGCAAGATTTAGAAAAAATGAGTGTTGTCGCTTTAAGAAAAATGGCAGAAGTTTCTGGTCTACCGCTTACTAGAAAAGCGGATATTATAAATGCTCTAGCAGAAGATTCTGGAGCTACTACTGGAGAAGTTGTCTCTACCGCTTCCTCTTGGATAGAATCAGCCCTCAATCAAGTTGTCTCTAAAGCCTCTCCATCTGAGGATAGAATCAAATCTCTTATTCGGGAAGTTCTGTTGGAAGACGGTATAAATACCGCTAATAGAAATTCAGTTTCTCCTGTTGGATTAGTTCCAGAAGATGAAGATACATTTATTCGATGGTCTGATGTTTCTCCAGCTATTTGTGATGTAAATGGAGAATATGTCTATCCACCGTTCTATAGAGAATTGGAAGCAGTTGTAAAGTTCTCCCATGTTGAACTCAAGGGTCCAGCAGGAAGTGGAAAAACTTTAGCTGTTCATAAATTGGCAGAGTTAAATGGAAAGAATCTAGCGGTCATCACGGCTGATGGTGGATTACGCAGAAGAGATATGATTGGTCAAAGGGAAATGATAAATGGAACTACGTATTTTGAAACTGGAGAATTCGCATCTGCCGCCAAAAATGGGGATTGGGCATTAATAGATGAAGTAAGTATGGCAGAAGCTGATGCTCTTGGATTTCTATTAGGTATGACTGACAGATGTGGTTCTGTTGGAAGTACATTTACAATAGGTGGAAAAGTTTTTGATGTACATCCAGACTTCCGATGCTTTATTACTAGGAATCCCGGTTATGCAGGAACTAAGGCTATGAATGAAGCTTTGAAAGATAGATTCTATACATTTGAAGTAGCCCCACTTTTAGATGAAGATTTAACTAAAATGTTAAAAGCACATGCTACTAGTAGACACAATCGAGAAATCCATATTCCGCAATCAGTTCCAGTAGTTTCAGCACTCTACAGGGCATGGGAGAAAAATTCTATAGCGTACCAAATTAGTCCACGTAGGGTTTTGGTTGCAATGAAATTAGCGGATGCGTTGGGAATAGGTGATGTTGAAGGATACCGTAAAATTTTAGTGAACAGTATTCTAACAAAAATTGAAGCAAAACATGATAGAGATGCTGTAGCTCATCAACTCAATATTATATTTGAAACCGTAGACAATCTTACATCAAGGAGTAACTAATATGGCTAAAGGCGATTTAGGTTATAGTAGGAGTTCTGGAAGAAGTTATAGTGGTGGTGGGAGAAGTTATAGAGGCGGTGGGGGTCGTGGACAGTCATGGGAAACATGGTTGCAACAAACTAGAAAAGATACCATAAAAAATTTCCTGATTCGGGATGTAGTAGAAGAACGATTAGAAGCAATGGGAGTTCCACGAGATTCTGAACTTGGGTTACAGATACAAGAAGGGGCAAGGGGTGAAATTAAGGATAAAAAAGCCTTAAAGTCAGATATTGCAGATGAGTGGAATAAAAAACGAGGTGGAAATCCTTTACGTTACAATAATCAACGAGTGGTACGTCATGAGGAAGCAGAGATTATTTTAGAAGCACTTCAATCTGTGACTCGTGTTCGGGAAAAGGAAAATTTGGATGAGGGTGAATGGTTAGATGACCCTGTAACTACCATAATAGATAACTCTGGTGGATGGGGTGATGAGTTAGTTGGTGCAACTGATTATCGTAAACATGTAAATATTTGTATCGACAATAGTGGCTCTACACATACTCCAGAAACTGGATATTGTTCTAGACCTATGACTGATGTAGTATCTTCAATTTGCGATGTTCTATCATATGCTTCAGACCAGTATCCCGGCGTAACATGGGGAGTATATGAATTCAATAAAACTGCTAAATGTGTTCAGTTTCATGGAAAGGATTATTCTAGTTACTTCACTCGTTCATCAAGTGATAGTAGGACACATCTATCTATTTTTGACCCATTGCAAGAGAATGCGACAGCTACAAATTTGGCTCCTCTGATGCAAACTATTTATGGACAAGAGGAAAAAGAAGATTTATTGGATAGTCCACGATTTGATATTATAATTACTGATGGAGAGTTTGAAACTCAACAAGATGCAGATGAAGCGGCTTCATTTAAGGCACGTAGAGGAAACGGAATAAATTCCTATGTACTGAATTTGTGTCCCGAAGCGTCATCAGAAATACAACTCCCATCTCAATTTCGTGTGATTCCTTTGAATTGTATTTATGATAAAGAATATAATTCAAATATAGTGAAAGACGTTGATAAAGAAGCTTTGAGGAACGCACTGTATTCTATAGTAATAGATGAATTAGTTAAGTAAGGAGAAAAATATGGAAGATACAAAATTTGATATACGGCTCCATCCAGAAATATTATATAGGGATAAATACGAATTAGAAAAATTAACTTTTGAGGAATTGATTGATGCTCATAATGATGTAATTGATTTTTTCCAAAAACTTAAAATAGATTTGCACAATCAACTTGATTTGATTAATAAAGTTAGGATAGAAAAACTAGGTCTAGAGGATGAAGTACAAGTAATAAAAATTCCAAGGAATAGAGGTTAATAATAAATGACACCACAAAGATATATAGAAAATTACTCATCAAGGGAACGAGTAAAACAAATGAAATGGTGGATTACAGAAGATGGTGGTTCTGTACCTGATGATTTTGATATAAATGAAATCAGTTGGGTAACTCCTAGAATTGGTATAACTGATTTTGAGGGTTCTATTGAAGCATTATCCGAAGGCTACTTAACAATTAATGTAGCTGGAGAATTAGATTCACCTGCTCAAGTACAAATAGCTGTTGAACCAAATCAAGGAAAAGTTAAAGAGTCTTTGGATGAATTAGCTGATTTGATTGATGGATATTTATATGGTACTGATGAAGAAGATACGGAAGAAGTTCACAATAATCTTGATGAATTTCTTAAACGTAAAGTCGTGGTACATTGTGCGATGGGGATAGAAAGAAGCCCATTGACTGTTGTATGGTATTTACATAAGTATCACAAAAAGACTATAGATGAAGCATATGATTTAGTACGTGAGGCTAGACCAGTAGCTGTAGAACGTAGATATTGGATTGAAGGATATGAGAAGGAGTAGAAAATGATACATACAGAAAAATTAATTAAATACCCTGAGATAGAAGTTGATTTAGTAGGAACCGATGGAAATGCTTTTGCATTGATAGGTAAAGTCAGACAAGCCTTAAAAGCAAATGGGGTTTCTAAACAAGAAATAGATGATTTCAGTAAGGAAGCTACTAGTGGAAATTATAATCATTTATTACAAACATGCATGAAATGGGTAAACGTATATTAAGGAGTTGAGTTTTTATGATTTACTACCACTATACTTCTGAACCGCATTTAGAATTAATTCAAGAATCTGGAATTATTAAGACTACAGATTCTAATGTATCTGGTACAGAGGAACATGTTGGACCCGATGTAGTTTGGCTCTTCAAAGAGCCACTAAGGGGTACAACACCACGAATGTTGATTACTCATGTTGATTTAAAGTTTGCGACTTTATATTTGGATAAATCTAAAATGGAGATACAAGTAGATATTCCAGCACATGAAGTACGAAGAGCAGATAAATTTTTCAAGAAGTTGGATGCAGACCCTAAATGGATTAGTCATTTAGAAGCCAGTGGACAATCAAAAAATAAAAAATGGTATGTAATTGAAAGAGATATACCTAAATCGGAATGGGTTGATATAACTGTTAGACCAGAAGCTTCTGATGTTTTGAAAGAACATAATACTGGAAAAGTACAACGAATAGGTCATGTAGAAGGAACTTATGTATTTAGTAATCAATAACCTTATTTGACAAGTATTATTATCCCATGATATAATACCTATGTAATCTGAGCTTAGGAAAGGAGCGAAAGAATGAGGTGACGTTATGACTATATATGAGGTTTTCGGAACAGTATTACATGGAGATAAATCTAAGAATCCATCTGTAGGAAGAGTTTTAGAGGCAGAGAACGCATTAGGTGCAATAGAGGAAATACTATCGTTTTATACAGGAAGACCGTCAGATAGGGGTATTGTAAAGATTACTGAGTTACGAGTATGGAGTCATCTTGAAGAAGGTGTCCCAGAGTATGACCCGAATACATTATGTGAGTGTCATTCAAGTCTCTTGTGGAAATGCCCATCAATATTGCCACCAACTGTTTCGATAGAATCTGATGGAATAATTATTAACTAGGATAAATAATGACAGTAATAGAATTTTTACAGGGAAAATTAAGAGAAATTAATAATCAGGATTACGTAAGTGTATCTAATCATTATATAAAATCGAAACTAGAAGAATGGATTCATGATGAACAAGAAGCGGAATCAGACCGATATGGAATAGCTATGGAGATTGGTTTAGATGCCATAGCAGAGGAAGGATATTAAAATGTTTATACCAAAATTACCATTAGATGGATGGAAACTATTTTTCTTAGTCTTTGTAATTGTATTGTTAATCTAAAAAAATTTTGTTTGTATATATTGACAGATAGTGTTTTTATTGATACAATATCTGTGTAGTCAGCGTAGGAGAAATAAAAATGATGGACTCAGTTAACGTAATTACAACCTCTTTCCCAATAAAAATGGTTTGCGAATGCGAACTACTATCCAACTCCAATGGAGAAGTACATCCCTATCCCGAAGATGGTGTTATAGATGTTTGTACCAACACTACATATAATAAAGTTGAAGATAAATATGGGGATTATGTGTGGCTTTGTTCTGAATGTGAAGAACACAATTGCTAATTTGACAAAGTATTATAATTGGTAGTATAATATTATTGAGGAACGAAAAGAACTAAGGAGTTTGATGATGTTAGTTTCTGTAGATAAGTGTTCCAAATGTGGTCGAGGGGTTGGAGAAAAACATAAAGCTATCGGTAAACGTCCATCAATCGCAACCCTAACTCGCTGGAGCGATAGTGGAATCGCCAAGGCAACTGATGGTTGCAAAGTTGAACCTGATGGAGTTTGCCCCCACGGTCACTCATCTTGGTTGTTGGTACTACACATTCTTTAAGGAGAATAAAATGATTTCTATTAAATCTACCACTATGTCAGGGATTAAAAAGGAAGCTGTATCAATCAGCAAAAAGAATCCTAATATGTATGTTACTGTTCATAATTGTTTTGGGCTGTATGCCTCTCTCGCTAAAAGACTTCATGTTCATGCTCCCGGTGATGTAGCAACTCTGTTGGGAATTGATTGGTACGTACTGAATGGTAAGGTTAAGACGTTTACTACTAAGATGAAAATCGCAGATGAAAAAGCAACTCCATTTTTGAATTAGAGGGAGAATA
>Ga0114934_10000938_pt1 | contig 18980 bp, 20 predicted proteins | sample 4SBtaG_2_FD_99695 | JGI IMG/M metagenome (GOLD analysis project Ga0114934, IMG submission 99695) | Deep subsurface microbial communities from Kolumbo volcano to uncover new lineages of life (NeLLi) - 4SBTROV10_white metaG | ecosystem: Environmental > Aquatic > Marine > Volcanic ...
GTATTCATACTCATAGAAGTATAGAACGTAGCATACTTAAAAAATTGACCATAACAAGTCGCTAAACCTATCATAAAAAATATAAGTAAAGCATATATATATTTACTAGCGTCCATTATGTTATTTTTACTATTTGATATGTTATATAAACATCACAAGACCAGCCACCATTAAAATTACCATTACTCCAAAGATAGAATGCTTGATTATCTATACTAGCGTCTAATACACCTGTGGCATTAGTTACTGCCCCCCTACCTTGATAGGTACTGCTTGTAGCTACGCCATTCATTATCCTACTAAAATTAGTCCAACTCCTAGTTGTTTGGTCTTTCTCATAACCCACGTACATACTTTTAGCACTAGTTTCTGTGCTGGACGCATAAGTTGTTAATATAGTTATCGTTAATGGAATAATCATATAACCACTTCCTGGTGCAGAAACAAGAGTTTTAAAATTACCAGCACCACCTGTTCCGTCCATAGCTTGTAACTCTGCATTGCTCACAGAAATCTTATCTGTCATTATAACAAATTTGCTATCCAGCTTTTTTGACGTACCGGCTGCTGACCCCGTAGTATCGGACACGTCCACAATCATATATAAATCGCCTGACCCTGTATGGTTATCTAGAGCTGTTTTGTCTGTTAGTCGTTGGTTTGCCATTTAAATAAGTTTTAAGTTTTTTAATATTCTTTTGTCTTTCCTTGACTTTTTTTTTAGTAATCATATTAATTACAATCTACTATTGTTACACCAGCCTTTCTCAATAATGCGTTCATTCTTGAATTACTAGGAGAAACATCAAGATTTAACCCAGCATAATAGTTAGCTGTGGTCGGGCTTAAATCTCCGTCTTTGCTTTGATTTGTTGAGTATTCAGGAAAGCTTGATGTGTTATTAGAAACATAATCTATTAATCTTTCTCTATAAAATTCTGCTTGGTCCATAGAAGCATTTATAAGTGGTTTTAATTCTTCGTGGGAAACACTACTACCTTGTTCACTATTCATTGTTACAATAGCATTATTGACCATTCTTAAACGTAAGAACGGAAGTACAGTTGCGAACGAAAATTGCACCAAAGCAGGTTGGATAAAAGTTTGCAATAAGGTTAAATAATCTCCAGCTAAACTACTACCTTGAATGTCGCTAATAAGTTTATTCGTTAAATCAGTTCCTAGTATTGGAAGTATATATCTATCTTGTGCCATTAGGATATATGGTAGTAAAAGGTTAGCATCTACCGAAGAGCCTAAAGCTGAATCTTTAATTAATCTATCTGTGCTTATAAATAATGTGTGTTGTATTGCCATAATTTTTAACTGTATTTACCTCTTGTTGGTGTGTTAATAGGTGCGATAGTTGGAGATGGTCCTTTCGGCTCTTGTACTTTTATCTTTTTCCAACTAGAAGCAAACCGACCACTACTAACCTCTTTCAAGAAACTTCTTTTAAACATATCTAAACTACCATTTGGTAAATAAGCACCTGCCTTATATGTCTTTCCAGCTATGGTAACTTCTGACCCTTTTGGTACTCTTTTTCTTACAAAGAATTTTCTTACGAAATAATGATGGCAGTAAATCCCGCCTTTCCATTGAAAAACATCGTATGTACTAGCACCCCTTTTTCCAAATCCTTTATTAACAGACAAATTTGAAGCCTGTTTTAAATTATTAATTGTGTATAATGTTCCACCTTTACTTAGGTTAACCATTTGCTTACAAAAACTTCTACTATCCGAAGCTATATTTTGTGAGTATCTATACAGCACTCTTATAAATCCTGCGTTACTATCACTATTAGGGCTATCAGGATTTGATGGTATTTTTGAAGCATTAGCAAATTCATAATGTTTACTTAAATGCTCATTACTAAATTGCTCAAACTTTTGTTCTGTATCTGAATTTCCATCTTCTACATCAACCTCTCCTAATTCAAACCACTCATCTAAATCAATTTCTGTGCTTTCTAAATTTGATAATAATACCTCTCCACTATCTTCTGATAACTCACTAAATTCTTTTTTTATTTCTTCTCCTGTATCTATTCCCTCTTTCTCTTGCTCATCTTCGCTAATTTGAGAAACACTTTCAACATTAATAAAATCAGCTGGTTTAAGCGTTTTAAAGTATAAATCAAGGTTTATGTCGTTTGCGTGTAATATTGGCTCTAAACCGTCTAAAAGTGTGTTCTGGAACGGTTTAACCACAGTATTTAAAAAAAGCGAAAAAGAATCAGAAAGTTCATCAGCATTGTTACCAAAACCAGATCCCTCTCCAGATTTAACGCCAAATAATAATCCAGATACTACTCTATGTCCTGTTAAAACTTTTCTAGTTGTTTCCGTAGATAAGAATTGATAACTTTCTGCATTGTCATTAGAATTGATAGGTATTATTTCAGGAGCAGTATCTCGTGAGTCATTGAAAGTTAGTAATATGCGTCCAGCATTGGAACTACCTGAAAATTTAGCATTAATTTGCCTTTCAATAGTTCTTCTTTCTTCTTGGGTTGGTATTCCGTTAGCAAAATTTACTGCCATACTAGGAAACATTCCTGCTTTTATGTTATTTAGATGAAACTGTGCTATCTCCATATCTAATTGTATGTAGCTAGTAGACCCCTGATAGTCAGGTGTGGAATAATAAAAAGAGCCAGGAGAATAATCTTTAATACACAATACTTGGTTAGCGTCTGACCTGTCTTTTAAATCAAACCCTTTATAGTATCTAGGTTTATTCTTTCTAGTGTTTGTCCAATCAGATGAATAGTAATAATCATTGACCTTTCCATAAGCGTCAGCTTTTCCACTTCGCATATATTGTGCTGGTATGTGTCTAATCTCAATTATCTTTGTTCTAGGTCTATTCCATATAGCATTAACATAACACATTCCAAATAGCTTTAAGTCAAATGCTAGGCACTTTAAAACATCTTTAGATGAATTATGTAGTAATCCATTTAACGCTAACCAGCTTTCTTTTTTAGTGTCGCTCTCCTCTCTATCCGTAGCGTCTAATCCCTCTCCATAAATCATAGCACTAACGCCTTTTATTATAGCGTTATTTATACTGCTACCATTATATAGTTCTAGTAGATATTGAGGGTATAAATTGTCATCTCCAAATTGAATCCAATCTCTATTAGGTTGTTCAGTAATAGTAGGCAGATTATATTCTGCTAAATGTACTACCGATATATTGTCTTGTTTTTTTTTCATTATGAACTATAATTAGGTGTCCAAGTTTGTACTCCGTATTCTGCATCTCTTTTATCATCTGCTTCCAAAGGCAAACCATAGGTACTAATATCAGTAGATACTAAATCATTGCTATTGTATTCTGTATAATAACTATAAGGTGCTTGTAAGTTAGGTGCGTCTGCTTCCCTTGTTACGTTTAATAAGCTAGTCAGTTCTGGTATTTCTGTTAAAGCACCAATGCTAGAAGCCACTCTTAAAGAGTAGTCGCTTCTATAATAGTATTTAATCTCATACATCTCAGGACTTGGGAGAACTATTTGTGAAGCCAATCTGTAAGATGAAGAATCTACATTAGCTGCACCACTTGTGTTTGAGTTAAAAACAACTACCTGTATTAATGAATACCTATCGTTTATTGTATAGGTAGGATTGGTGTAATCTGCATTAGATGGTTTAGCAATTACAGTTCTTTGATAATTGGTATTAAGTCCCCTGAATTTTAATAGTATGAAGTTATCCGTAGGCAAATCTACATAAGATTTTAGATTCTCATATAAACTTAAAGTTGTTCCAACTACTGAAGAACTTGTTATATTAAACTGATACATATATTTTATTAATATATTCTGTTGCTATTTGTTTTTTTTCTAATTCTGTTTTAGCTTCTTTCATTTTTAACTCAAACTCTAAAGCCACATCTTCTTTGATTTTTACTTCTCTACTCATTTGCACCTATAAAATCTAAATCATCATCTATCTTAACTTCTTTTACTTTTACTTTCTTTTTTGGTTTAGGAGTATCGTTTGTAAAATACTTCTTTTTAGCTTCATCACTTAAATTTTCTATTTGATGAGGTTTTAATTTACCAAGCTCCAAACTCATACTTCCTAGTTTAAAATCTTTGTATTGTTCTTTTACTTTTAAAGCCATAATTAGTTATTTACTATAAATATAAAACACTAGATATTGTTCACAACTTGTATCTTTTATTAAAAATATTTTATGTTTTTCTTTGTGGTATTAAATTTTCTTTATATATTTAATTATTATTAATCAAAACAAAAAGAAATGAAAAATTTAGACAAACAATTATTATGGGAAACAACAGAAAAACAAAAAAATCAAATAGACCTTATATTAAGTGGTTATACTTATTATAGAAATACAGGGAAAAGGTGGACTAAAACAAATTTATTGAACGAGGTTTCTGAATTACTTGGGGGTAATGGGGCTTGTTATTCTGTTGTTTTAGAAGAAGATGGTGTTTATAATGAATTAGTAAAGAAACAATATAACAAGGAACAATTAGCAACGTTATATATATTAAATAAATAATAACTAAAAACTAACAATAAAAAAAGGGGCTTAATTGCCCCTTTCTTTTTGAGTAACGATTAGCTTATCCTGTAGTAATAGTCAAAGCATCTTCATCAGTTAATCCATCAAATGGGTATTTAGCTGTAGGAGTTCCACCTGAGCCTGGACCTGCTGTTCTATCTAGCCAAATTAAAGGGTCTTTTTCCTCTGCTCTTAATTCCAAAGTATATCCTGTCATATCACTTTTAGCAGCACCCGTTACAGCAGTACCACCTGAAATATCCACTCCATTATCCATACCTAATAAGAATAAATTATCATTCATATCAAGAACAAAAACTTGACTTCTATTATATGAAATAAGTTTAATCTCATTAGATTGTCCTACAGATTGTTTCTGTAGTGTTAAAGATAGTGTTTGTTCAAACCAAGTAGTACCCGTTGCTGGGTCGCTATTTATATTTACTGTCATTGATGACAGATTAGGTCTTAAATCATATTGAAATACTGTAGTAACACTTCCTGTCGCCACGTCCCAATTTGCAAACCCCGCTGTGTCCATTACATTAGTATCAGTACTATCAAAAGTAGCATTCGCTCTAATATCTGAACAATAGCTCTCTACAAAAAATATTTTCTTTAAGCCACCGATTTGGTCTTTACAGTCAACCGCCAATCCTTTCGTTAAATTACAAGCCATTTTTATTTTGTTTTATTTAATTAATATTCCTTTAAAAAAAAGGGGCGATATTTCACACCCCATTAATTATTTACTATTACCCTGCGTATAATACCATATCAGTACCAAAAGCGTAATTAACGCCAGCAGTAAACCGCATTATAACTCTAACATTATCAGAGCCATCTTTGTCAGCCATATCTAATAATCTAACCTCACTATTAGACCCATCACTTCCGAAGAACATATTGGACACTCTACCGCCTACTATAGTATCATCAGCTAAACCTGGAGCGTGAGCTAATCTAACGCCATTGTAAGATAAGTTCCAACCCTCTCTCATATTGTACTCATTAAAGTACCCTAGAGCAGCTTGAGCTTGAATATATAGCCTCCAAGTTGAAGTAGGCACAAATATTCTTAAATCTTCCTTACCATATACAGCTGACGGAATAGTATCTACTATATTTCCTAATTTTTCAACAACATTTGCTGCTGTTATAGCCGCTGCCCCTGCAACATCATTTACATCTCCATCAGCTAATAATAATTTTCTAAAGCCATCAAATTGACCATTTTCATCAGTAGTACCGTCCCAAATAGACTTCTCTATTTCTTGTGAAACTCTAGCAGCAGTTTGACCAATAATATAATCTCCAAAAGCTGTAGGTATTGTACCATTTAGACCAGCTGTCATATTAGCTCCTTCCCAAGACGCTAAATAATCTTCTTTACAAAGCTGCATATTTACATCAAAATCTACAGGCTCTAATACTCTTTCTGCATAAGTTAAAGTTCCACTATCTGTAAAATCACAAGTAGCGTCAGCCATTAGGTTTCCTGCTGTTCCAGCAATAGTTATTTTTCTTAAATTAGCTTTATACTTTACATTATTTAAAAATGTAATGTTATTTTCAGCTAGTGTTGTTCCAGACAAAAGAGCAGCTGAGATATACCCAGCAGCCGCCTCTCCAGCATAGTTAGAAGTTACTGTATCAGCAAATTCATATTTTTTTGTACTTTTCATATTGGTTTTTAATTTAATTTATTACTATTCATAAAGTAAGCTACTCTTTCCTTTGTAGAAAGTTTTGCTAGGTTTACTTTTTCTTTTTTACTATTTTGTTCAGGATTGTGAGTAAAACCCTCTGTTCCTGGTGTTTTTTCTAGTTCAATAATTTTAGATTTTAAGTGTTCTACTTCTTCAACTAAACTATTTACTAAGTCTTTAGACATCTCTACCTTTTCATCTTCAACTACTTCTTCAGATAATTCTTCTTTAACTTCTTCCATTTCTTCTACATCTACATTCTCTCCATAAACAGCTTTTTCAAGAGCCTCTACTCTATCTTTTAATTCTTCATAAGACTTCGCCCAATCAGCTTTCTCTGCTGGACTTTCATCTTCTTCAGCCATTTCTTCTTCTTTAGCTTCTTCTTCGCCTAAACTAGCTATTTTTGAATCAGTATCAATAGTTATTTTACCACCATCTTCTAGGGTATATGTACCTTCTGATATTTTTTCAGTTTCTCCATCATCTCCAACAACATAAACTTCAGAGCCAACATCAAATTTTTCATCTTCAGTAGCTAATACTCTACCATCATCTAGTATCATTTCAGCATACATTTTTATTTCTTTGCTTTCTTCTTTAGTAGATAAAAGCGTTTTGATTTTTTCTAGTGTACTTGCCATAGTGTTATTCTTTTTTTATAAATATTAAACTTTAATTATTGTTCACAGGACTAGCGTTTTACTGTCTTGTTTTTTATAGCTGAACATACTTTTGCAGCCTTTTCTTTATTGCCATACTCTTTTACCATATCCTTAATACATTGGTCCCAGGGATATTTAGCTAATGCTTGTCTATTAACAAAACTAGCATACTCTACATACTTGTATTTTTTAGTATATTTCTTTTTCTTTTTTCCAAACTCATCTTCAACGTATTCTTTCTTTACGCTTTCTTCGTGAGTATCACAAGCCATATATCTAACTACACCATTTACTGTATGAGTATGAAAGCCCGTGCATTTCTTAAACATCTCTGCATATATCTTAGCTTCTTCTTTAGTAGCAAATAAAGGCTCTCCATCTAAAGCACCTACAACAGCTAACTCATTCTCTAATATTAAATCTCTTATTTTGCCTAGTGTTATTTCATCTGGGCAATCAGTACATTCTTCAGCTAAGTCTATAATGTCTTTAGGTTTAGATGCTTCAATTATTCTATCAGTAAAATATCCCTCTATACTAAAGCCTTTTACTTTACCCTCTTTCACAGATTTCCAGACCTCATCATTATTCACTTTCATTTTTACAAACCACGACCCGACAGGAAGATTCTTAAAACCAAATGCGTTTGATTTATCATTTTTTTTATCTTCTTTAATCCAACTCTCTACAACACTCATTCCATTAACGGGTATCTTATGCTCAAGTGTAGCGTTATTGTTCCTTAAACTTGACATAAACAACTCCTGTGCGTGTTTAATAGTATCTTCAGTAAAGTACACTATAAACTTTTCGTCATTTTCTTGGTCGTATCTTGGTATCTCCTTGTTCGGTATAAGGACAGCACCTACTAAAGTTTTTTGTTCTTCATCTAATTTAGCTAATGATAAGAATTGGTCTTTATTAAAAAAAACCCAATTTTCTTCTATCGCTGGAAACTCAACGAGGCTAATGGCTTCAACGCCAAATCTATCTGCTTCCTCGTCTATTATTAATTCTACTTTTTTTAGTTTTTCTTTTCCCATACTAATAAATATAAAATGTTCTTAATTGTTTATAACGTTGCTTGTAATTCTAAATCATTCTGTAATGCCTGACTACTTGTTACATCACTTTCTACTACAAATGCTTGAACAGGTGGTATCTCTATATCTTCGCCATCACCAGGTAATCCAGGAACGCCACCCTCTCCACCACCTATACTAACTCCACCTTGTAAGCTTTGTAATTGAGGTTTATCGCCACCACCACCACCAGGCACTTTAGCTAATATAGAATGTGCTTGTGCTACACCACCTAAAACTAAAGCTATCATTTCAGTTATAAAAAGAGGTAACATAATAGGTGCAGCTGCAGCTGTAAATGTACTAGCCTGTGTAGCAGCCCTAACTGCTGAAGCAATACCACCAGCAGTATCTATTGCAACTCCTAACAAAGCTAGTTTCTTTTGCTTTTTAACATCTCCTGACGCTAACTTTTCTAAAGACCCTGTAATACTAGAAGCCAAAGCAAATCCCTTTTCCATTCTTGATGTTTTTTCATCGTATAATTGTTGTTCTATTGCTTTTACTTCAGCAGCATTAGCTTCCAATCCAGCTACAACATTATTGTAATGTGTGTTTTGTATATTTTCTATTTGCTCTGCTTTCCATTCTTCTAATCTTATTTCATCTTCAGCGTTACCTTTTACCATAGCAAAACGCTTGTCAAATTCTTCTTGGATAGAAGCTATTTCTTTTTCCATATCACTTGATAGAAATGCGTCCAACTCAGCAGTTGCTTGTTCCCTTAACTCTTTTACTACCTGATTAAATTTATACTCATCATCTTCCATTTTTTGATAATGGTTTCTTAGTTTTTCTTCTCTTTCTGTATTGTGACTATCAACTCTTACTATTGCTTTTGCATTTCCTGACTTGATTCTGGCTTCTTCATCTTTTATTTTTTCATCAAGTATTTTAGCTTCTTCAAACGCTTGTTTTTGTTTGTTTTCAACTTCTTCTTTTGCTCGTCTATTTTCTTCTTCTGACAAATTAATATTATACATATAGAAGTTAGTTAAACTCTCTGTTTGTTTAAGTGCTACCTCTCCACGTTGTCTTTGTAAATCTTTAAGTGTTTTTGTGCTTACTTTATAATAACTTTTTTCGCTGCCCTCTAGTTTTTCTAACTCTTTTTTATTTTTCTTTATGATTTCAGTATATGAAGCTTGAGCCTCAGCAATAGCTTTAGTGATTCCCTCTACATCTTTATCCGTCTTAATTCCTTTACGCATTTCCTTATGTAGTTCCTCATAAGATTTTGTCTTTTCCTTAACAGCACCTGATGTACTTTTTAGCCTTGACTTTTCTTCTGCTGCTATTTCTCTATCAAAAGTATTTACCTCTGTTTGTACCCTTTTTCTTCTTAACAAAGAGGCTGTTCGCATATTAATAACATTTGCTTCTAAATGTGCTACTGCTTCCAAATCTTCCTCGCTACTCCTACCCATATCAATCTCATCTTGTTTATTCTTTCTTCTTGCTTCTGCTAATTTAATTTCTTTTCCTGCCACCTCTTCCTCTACAGCAATTGCGTCTAATAATGCTTGTTGTCTTACCTTTTTACTCTTTGTTTCATCTTCTGCAAGTAACCTACTTTCTGCTATTCTAAAGTTTGCTTCTGCTCTTTCTACTATCAATTCTCTTTCTGCGTCACGCACACCCTGAATAGCTAGAGTTAAATCTCTCATAGCTGCTGCTTCATTTCTAGCCTCTGCACCTGCACCTGCAAGAAAGTTGGTTAAACTTCTAGTACCATTTATTAAGTCAGTAACCCTATCAACTGCTACTGCAAATACAGCTGTTAATTGTTTCCAACCCACTTCCAACTTTCGGGCAAATTCTATATTACCCGTCATCATATTTCTTAGAGTTAAGAAAGCTGCTACTAAAGCTGTTAGACCCATCATCTTTATTCTAGTACCTAGTCTTGCAAATCCCTTGCTTAGTAATCCTGTAGATTTTGTTGCAGCCTTAGTTCCTTTAGATACGTCCTTTGTTCCTTTCTCAATATCACTTAATCCTTTTACAGCACCTTTAGTATCTGCGTCTATTACTATTGTTTTCTTCTCCATAATTTTTTAAATTTTTTAAATGCGTCTTTCATTGTCTTAGGGTATTCTTCATCTCCTGTGACAAAATCATACTTTACCTCATCAAATTCTAATTCATTTAATGCTTTTAATGACTTAGGCATTATAGCCCCTATTGTTTGTATGTAGTTTATTAATTCCATATTAAAAGGTTGTTATCTTGAAATTGTATTAAGAATTTATTTTGAAACATTGCACCCATCGGAAATACATCTTCCTGATTTAACCCTACTAATTTTTGCGATAGAAATTGCACCTTTGCTACCCAACTTATAGTATAATCAGCAGAACTAGATGTTATAACCATTTGCATTTCCCCTGTGGTTTCATTAGTATTAGTTAAATTTATTGTTGGTGTTGTTGGAAAATTAGTACCCTCTATTTTTCTTACTTGCACACCACCTGATGTTCCTGAATGTTCTACTCCTATACCTGATTGTTTAGATAATAAAGTATAATATTTGAAGTACCCTACTGACCCTAGATTACTTGACCCCCTTGCTATTGTTCCTATTAAATCTACCTCTAAATAAGCCATTGTTGCATTCCTTAATCTAAAAGCTAAATGCGTTCCTCCATAAGTTAAAGTAGATGGGGCTGTTCCGTGTGTAACAGCATAAAAAATAGTATTTGTAACTTGTCCTGTAACGTTTCCATTTGCTCGGTGTACAATAGTATTTACATTATCTGCTATTGGCATAGCTAAAGGCATATTAACAAAATCATTACCTGTAAATCCACCAGGCGTAGGTAGCATTGCATCTACAAAAAGTCCACCACCACCTGATGATGGTAAATCCCAATAACAAGTACCCTCTCCTGTTACAGCACTTGTTTGTTGGAACGTCCAATCAGGGTTTATATCTTCACAGCATTGATTCGTAACAGCAACTTCTGTTGTTCCATCTTCAGCGTCAACAAATGTAATAGTACCATCAGCATTATACGTTCCAGGTATAGCACTACAATTAATAACTAGATTTTCAATTACCTTTAATAAGGTTACTTTAGTAGATTGGTTTCCGCCTACTAAATAGTTTTGTATTTTTAAAATTCTCCATAGTGTATTTTTAATATATACGGGATTTTTAAATGCTTCAGCCTCAAATTTTTCTATATCTGTTGGTGTTAAATAAAGATAGCATTCCATTAATCTTGACTCTGTATTATATATTTCATTAAAATATTGTGACCAATAGTCATTAAAATATCCGTGACCTGTCCAATTATCCCCAAATGGATTACTAACGAACCAAGGAAAACCAAACCAAGGACTCTGATAATCCCATAACAATTGCTTTGTCGTAGATACTATTCCTGTATCTAAATTGTCTAAATTATACTGAGTACATAAAGGGAATTTATTATTTGTCAAAGTATATTCTGACCCTAGTATACCTTGACTTTGTATTGCGTTGTATATTGCCCATTGGTAAGCCTCCCCTGTTATAGTACTTATGCCACTAATATCTATTGGTGTTCCACTATAATAAAACAATCTAGGAATACCATCTGTAATAGGCTCTCTATCAAAAGTTTCAGAGTCATTTAATTGATACCATTGACATATCGCCACAGGCAATTCACTTTGCCCTGAGAACTCATAAGGTGCTGGTCCTTGCTGCATTATTCCCTGAGTAATAAATGGTGCGAATATACTAAACGTTTCTTTTTCTCCCTCTGAAAAATCTCCACCCTCCTCTTTTCTATATCCATAAACATATTCTTTTTCACGTTCATACCTCTCTCCCATATGGTCTTTAGCACCTTTTTTATCTTGAAATACATACTCTTTTTTTTGTAGGTCATTAGTTGATTTAACAACCTGCTCTTTAGATACGTCTAGTTTATCCGTCCAATACTGAGTAGTTCCTGAATTTATGTAGTCTTGGTATGGTTCTATAACAACGTTTTTATCATTATTAGGGTCAGCTAAAACAACTAAATTAAATCTATTAACTAGGTCTTTCGTAAAATCTGCTTGTGAAATATCAGGCATATTTTCTGCCATTACAACTTGCATACCATAAGTACCATTAGTATATCCAATACCCCCTAGATTGACAGTTTTTATCATACCGCTATGAATATGCACCAAAAAATAATCTGCACTATCAATTACATTCCCACCGCCAACAAGAGGTGGGGAAAATCTTAGCCTAAAATCTACCTCGTCTCCAGCAGTTAGATATGGTAATGTAAAATCAACACTTATTGGTATATTGTGATAACCAAGAGGCCAGTCTGCCAGAGGTGTCTGACCACCTGGTACAGTACCACCAGCGTCATTTACTGTGGTTATATTAAATGACCAACTTTGTTCATTAACCCAACTTCCTGAGTTTATTTTATATTGGAAATATACGTCCATATATCTTGAATTGTAATATCCTGGAGTATAATACTCTTTCCATTGCCCAGCCGAAGTACTCCGCCATCGCGGGTAGTCCTCTCCCCCAGACCCTGGAAAGCTTATTACAAACTCTGCGTGTATGCCCATAACAGATTGACCATAATTTGATGGTAAGCCTAATCCCTCTGCTACTTCGTCTGTTGCTGGTAAGCTCATAGTGTTTTGTTGTACATCAAGTCCAGCTATTGTACTTTGGTCTATATCAAAAGTATTCTGAGGGTCAAAATTAGGAGATGATTCATTTGTAAAGCCCAACTCCCTAGCACAGAAACGCCAAGAATTAGCATCAGGCGATTCTTGGTCGCCATAAATTGTAGCAAAAAGAACCTCATCAGCCATAGATACCTGAAAACCTAATCCGCTATAATATGTTTTAACCCTAGTATATTGATTGGCTAAAGTCATAAAAATTCTACTAAAGAATTGAGTATCTGTTACTGTTCCGTCTTGATTAATCCCTAGAAATGTGCTTTGAATAGTATATCCTGCTTTTTGTGCTAAGATTAGTAATAATCTTTGTAATCTTATTGCTGGTTTTAAGTTATTTGCAATCGTACCACCCATAGCTGCAAATGATTCCTCACTCCAATTATCGTCGGGGTCACTATAATCTCCATATGCAACTTCAGCAAAAGTAACTGATTGTTGGTTAACAAACATTCCCTCTGCAAGTGGGTGCGTTGTTAAGGCATAGTCAATAATAGGGTACATAACATCATTACTTGTACCAGACCCACTAACAGGATTAGTTCCTACTGTAGTTAATCCTGTCGTCCAGCTATTTATTATGTTATCTACTGTTAAATCGTGGTCTAATTGTTCGTCTGCAATATCATTATCTATAAAAGCGTCTTTTAATTTTTTATCTTTTATAGCGGTAAAAAAGTCTGCTGTGTTTCCAAATATCACAATCTCATACTGTCTAGCATTTAGATAAATAGATTTTAACTGTATAAATCCATTCATCTGTTCTACACTATCTACATAAATAGCAGCCTGGAATTTAGTGTCTGTATTAAACACTATATCCTCTAAATTAACATCAAACCAATTCTCAAAAAATTTATTGTTTCTATCTGAAAATGGAACTTTAATTGTTTGACTAAAACTTCCTTTTCTTTTATCAGGCTCTTTAATATCAATCCAATTATAATTTACTACAATACCAGGCTCTTCCATTAAGTCCATTTCAAAAGATTGTTCAGGGTGGTAATATAAATTATAGTCATCTCCTAACGTCCTTTCTAATCCTGTTAAGGTTATAGTAGTTCCGGTAACTGCACTAATAACACCATAAACATTTTGTTTGCTAGTTACTAAAGTATCTCCAGCTTTAAATACTGTGGTAGCATCTACTGTATCAACATTAATAGTTATGGGAGATGTTGTTGGTGCATAAGAAGAACCTGGAATATTTACCTTAACTCCTGAGTTTGTAAATGCTTTTTTAAATGCTACTAGCCTTGTTTTCATTAGCTATTTGTTCTTACTTTGTTAGCGTATTCTAAATTGATTGTGTATTGAATTTTTATTTTATCATTTACACTTGTTTTTTTAATATAATTTTTGTTTGTTACTATAACCGAGTCAACAATAGTATAGTCATCATTTAGTATTTGCACTTCATTAGATGTAAATAATTCCTCTAACCAAACTGCTTCATCTTCATTTAACCAATCACTATTTATAGTCATCTTTTTAGTAGCTGTTTTAAATAGTGTTTTTTTACCTCTATCCCAATTATTGTAATTAAATGTAGCACTATCCCAAGTTCCTGGAACACTCTCTATATCGCTATTTTTTATGTCTATGCTTGTTTTAGATTTACCTCTAAAATTCATATAATCCCAACCCCCTAATCTATTTACCCAAGCCAATCTAACATTATCATATCTAGTACAAGATTGGTGTCTATCGTCTACTGTTGCACCACTACCATATCTATAAAAATAATAGTATTTAGTACATCTATCTCCTGAACTACTACTTGTACTTCCATACACTCTATAATAAGCCCAATCTGCAAAGTCGCTAGGATTAGCTGAAGTATTTAGAGTTTGTGTTTCTAGGTTTTTAGTTCCACAACCAAAATATAAAATAGCCTTATCTACTGTTAAAGATTCAGCAGCAGTTGACCCCCCATTAGCATTACTGTTAGCAAAGGGTTGAGCAGACCCTATAATAGCACCTGACGAATTATAATATTCAACAAACATATACTCTAATTTGTCTCCCTGGTCTAATATACCATCATCAGCGTCTCCCTGTTTGAAACATAACGTTAATTGGTCTAAATTATCAGCACTTGTGCTACTACCTCTAACAAATTGAACAGTAGGTGCATTAGTAAAAAAGCTATAACTATCTTCTGCACTATCACTATTCATAAAATAAGTTAAAGGAAAGTTACTACCATTAATATCTAAACCACCTACATTAGCAGCTGTTTTAGTGAATGGCGTAGTTGCTGATATTGCATAACTATCTGCTGTTGCTTGTACCCCTGTTTCTGAAGGAGACGTGGTTGCTGATGTTGCCACTTCATATAATGCTTTTGCAGTTACCTTTACTATTTGTGCAACGTTTTTACCAAATGGTTTTGCTGTTTCATCAATACCTAAACTGTGTATGGAATAGGTCGTGTCATTACTATTTGTTAACGTTGTAGAAACATAAGTTCTAATGATATGACTTATATCAAATATTCCTACGTTAGACTCGTTTTTATGAATCTTTATAACCGATGTAACAACAGCACTATCATCAAGATATATCTTTAATACATATCTAAATTTATATCCATTATACGTGCCAGGAGTAGATTCTTTAAGTATATATACTAATGGTGTATTAGCTGCTGATAATAAACTAGGTTTTTGTTCTATTGTAAATGCCATTATGCTTTTATTTTTTTAGGTATTGCTTTATCTAATAATCTTTCTATATCTAAAGCAAACGCTTTTGTTAAATCATTTGGTAACTTTTTATATTGCTCTTTTATTGGTTTGGTTATAAATTGCGTTCTAGTTAAACCTTTTTGTTTTATAGAATATCCAACAGCCCAAACATTTTTGCTTCCTAACCCTTTCCAATTCTTTAAAGCTTTAACTAATTTGCCACCTGGATTAGCATACTTAAATCTAAATTTACTACCTAACCCTCTTGCTCTACCAATACCTTTAAACCCACCTACTCCTTGCACACCCTCATCTACATATTCCCAATAGTCACTAGAACTACCAAAGTCAAGAGAAAAAGATAGACCTGATTTATGTGTTTTTAGATTATAACTTAAATTGCTAGATAGCCTTGATGACCCTTTATCATTTTTACTTAGTATTTGTCTAGCTTGTTGAATTACATTACTACCAAATTTAGTAAATGCTTTATCTAGGTTTGTTGTGTCGCCCTTTACAAATTGCCCTGTTGCTGGATTTCTAAATTGTAATCTCATTATGTGTTAGGGTTTTCATCGCTAGGCTCAATAGGTGCGTTGCATAGTGAGTTAGCATTATTAACTTGTAATGAAAATTCAGCAGACCAACCTGTAAGCATATTAGAAAATCTAGCTGTAAATGGCTCTGCACTAATAGGCATATCTAATACAACCTCATCTGGAACGTAACTATATTTCTTTCCACTATCTCCACCTGATGTTTGTAGCGATAGGTTTTGTTTAAACTCTGCTATAACATCTTGCATAATTTGTAGCATATCCGTCCACACTACATTCCTGTCTGTTAAATCTTCTTTAATTAATGAGATTGTAAATACAGTAAATGTATAGGTTAACATTCCCTGCTCTATTGTTGTTGCACCTGGCTCAATATAAAGGATAGGAAAATTTGTTAAATCCATCTTATCTATATCCACTTCATCTAGCATTCCACTATGGAATGAATTAATCAAATAATGATTAGTAGCTATTGTATTGAAATCATCTACTATGTTTTTATAGGTTATCATTTTTTAAATTTATTATAATTACTTTTTTCTATTCCTATTTTATCTTGTTGGTAACTTAAATATGTAAGCACTAATGTTATCTCCAATCTAGTTATAGGCTCTATATTGAGAAGATTCTCATTACAGAGGGAAAAAATTATGTTGTACCACCCCCACTTGCTTGATAAACTTCTTCCTTCATTACTTTCTCCTGCGTCATCAAATAACTGTTTAAATCTTGCAGTAAGTCCTTTCCTAAAGACAAAAAAAAATCTAACGCACCTAATGTTATATCCATTGGAAGCTTTTTAAAATCTTCTTCCTTAATCTCATCAGGGTTGTAGGGTTTCACATTATACAAATCGTACTTCTCTTTATCTATCTCTCTATATAATATGCTCATAATCTTATGTAGATTGTTATTAGTGTCCTTACAGTATTCTTCTATATCTACATACTCTCCTGTGCTTATCTTACTTAAATTAGGAATAAAGCCATATCTTTTTCCATTGAACTTTATTTTCTTTTTTAGTTTTTTAGGTAGTCTTTTATTAACAAATGTAGATAGCTTTGATGTTAATTCCCTCTTTTGTTTTACACCAATCTTTTTAACTACATCTTTTTCAAGCCTACATAGTAAACTAATTATTTCTAATTCTTTTTCCTGTTCCTTTTTTCCTGAATTTACAATAGTAAAATACTTTTGATAAATTTCTATTGTTATATCTTTCCATTCCGTAGGAATCTGTACTTGGATTTGTTTTACTCCCATTTTATATAAATATAATTATTAGCATTTTGTTCATAATATATAATACTTGCCACTATAATTAGTAGTCAGTTTGTTTAAAGCTACGTACCTAATTGCGTCTAGTAAATGGTCTTGTTGATTTGTAGCTGGTTTATTTATAACGTGTCCGTTCTTATCCACTAGCCATTTGTAATATTTAAACTCATTGATAGCGTTAATACTATTCTTTGTTATATGTAGCTTAAAACGTCTTAAAACGTCTATCCCCATATTGATACTGTCAGCACCCTTTTTAGATGGAAACATTGAGAATCCTAAACGCCTTATTTCCTCTCCACTTTTAGGCTCTGCTGAATCGTAAATAATCTCTGTCTGTCTTGTTACACCAAACTCTCTTAGCTTATTACCTATATCTTGATTGGTTAAACCCTTGCTATATAACAATTCATTAATGTATAAATCATCATTGAGCTTATATACTTCTGCTATTGCTGTTGGGTCATTAGAATAACCAAAGTCCATTCCTAAAGCGATTAGAGTTGCTTCTTCTGGAACACTATTAGCTATCTCAAATTGTCTAAAGATAGTTTCAGTAGCTTGAGCCATATCTCCCAATCCATATATCGTCCAATAGTTACTATCTAATTCTCTTAACCTTTCTATCTCTTTGATTGTTTCTTCTGGTAAAAAAGGATTGTCTAAATAAGTTGATTTGATAAAGGTGCAATCTTCTCTATTCATTACATTATCATATATCCAACTATAAGGGTCTGATGGATTAAAGTCAAGATAGATATTCTCTGTTGTTCTTAATGATAACTGTACCCAATCTTCAAACGCAAATTCATTTGCCTCATTAAGCCAGAGTACGTTTCTCTTACGACCTCTGATTTTCTGTGGCATATCCACACTAATAAACTCTATTTCATTTCCATTAAGTTTATAAGTTAGTTCTGACTTATTATGATTGTCTGGATTATAAAGATTATGGCTTTCTAATATATTAAAGAAATCTCTATAAGCAGTTCCTTTAAGAGCAGGTAATGTCTTACGACAAATAGTATATACCTTTCCCTTTGATTGTAATGCTTTAAGTATTATTAATTGTGCTAAACTATATGTCTTACTGCTTCTTGTTCCACCCTGATTAACTACAATCCTTGTACTAGCATTAAGATTTTTCTCCAGTACTACTGTTCCCTTTAGGTTTAATAATTTCAATTTCTATTTTCTTAATATCTTCTTCATTAGAAGTTAGGTTTATATTCTGCTTTTGTACATATCCCCTTTTATGTCCTTTGTGTTGAAGATAGAATATGATACTTTTTTCTTTCTCATTTTCTATGTTCTTAAATAGCTTTGTTTCTACATAGTCTAATTTCACATTGTCTATATCATCTACCTTTTTTCTAAATTCTTCGTCCTCGTGATACCATTTATAAAAACTACTTCTACTTATGCCTGTCCTATTACAAGCTGTTGATACTATACCCAAGCTATTCTCTAATGCTTCAAGTAATGTTTCTTTTTTTAGGTTGCGTTCTTTTTTGCCCATTTTATTAAATTTATTTTATAGTTACTTTATATCCTTGTGCCTTTAAATCTTCGTATAATTTATTGGCTAACTTAATGTCTTTCTCTTTTACCGTTATTGTTGTTGGTTTATCTTCTTCTATTTTGTCTATATTAAAACCAAGTTCTTTATGTTTTAAACCCCTTTTTAATATATCATCTACATCAAAATCAGATAGCATATCCATATCCCATTCTGCTGTATTCTTATTTAAACGTATGTTTA
>Ga0114934_10000940_pt1 | contig 18960 bp, 25 predicted proteins | sample 4SBtaG_2_FD_99695 | JGI IMG/M metagenome (GOLD analysis project Ga0114934, IMG submission 99695) | Deep subsurface microbial communities from Kolumbo volcano to uncover new lineages of life (NeLLi) - 4SBTROV10_white metaG | ecosystem: Environmental > Aquatic > Marine > Volcanic ...
AGTGACAAATAATGTTGGTAAGTTTCAAAGGGAGTCACGATCATAAAGGAAGTTTTGCTCTCGAAGTCTTTTTCATAAAATTAAGTTGAGTCGCATCCCACTTCAATTTTTCTTTCAGTGGTTTTGATACTAACTTAGATATTGAGTCTACCTCAATTTCATTGATTTCGCAATAGTGAACGATAGCATCAATGTAGTTGAGTTTTTCCTCGACAACAATCTTTTCGATTTCCAAGGCAAACTTTGAAGGAGTAAGAAACTTCTTCTCTATTGCTTTTTCTAAATCTTTATTCGGTTCCATATTGTTCCAGTTTATCTCCAACAAACTTTCTAATATATTGGGTGAGAAGTTTGATGTATTTTGCTTTGTCTCTTTGTTCATAAACGACGCATTCTCCATTTTCACATGCCATGATAATTACAAGTTTTTTGACCATGATACCGGTCATTTCGTATAGCATACATCCATATGCCATACACTGAACGAAATAGTGCTCGATCCAGTCTTCTGGTTTTGGTTTAGCAGATGTTTTAAAATCGATTATTGCTAACTCGCCTTCATATTCAGCGATACAGTCAACAGTACCAGCAATACCAAGTTCCTTACTATATAGGGAACTTTCTAAAGCATGAATATTATCTATATTACTGAGTGTCGATTTTGAGATTTTGAAAAGAAAATCTGAAATCGGTTGAACCTTTGGTAGATCATCATTTTTTAGATGATGCTCTACAAGAGTGTGCATGTCTGTACCACGGCTGGTTGCCTTTTTAGTGATACGATTTGCCTCCTCTTCACCAACTCTTTTACGCCACTTAACAAAGATTTCCTTATTAAAATGACTGGTCACCGATGTAATCGAGACCAGTCTAATAAGTTCTTCTTCATCTGGAACTTTGTAATAACGAACTCCATCAATCGTCTCTCTGTCGAGAGATGGGAGACTCAAATCAATATGATTAAACATTAAAAACCTGCTTCAATTTTTGCCGTAAGATATTCTTTGACTAGACCAGAACGAACAATATCTTCTACTCCAAATTCAATTATATCAAATGATGTCATTTTACGCAAGATGTTCATAAAATCAACAATACCATTTTTATCATTTGTTTTTGTTAAATCAGTTTGTCTTGCATCACCACAAAAACAAATTCTAGTATTTTCACCGACACGAGTAATAATAGAATCTAATTCATGAAAGTTGAGATTTTGAAATTCATCGACAATTACAATAGAATTATCAAGTGTGGTTCCACGAAGGAATGATGTACTCCAAAACTTAATAGTTTCTTGTGCCTTGAGATTACCATAAAGCATCTCGAAGTCGGCATCACTAGGCATCTGGAACATGTACTTTACCATATTCTTATAAGGAATCTGGTAAATATCTGCTTTATCTTCATGATCACCAGGAAGGAATCCAATCTCTCTCGTAGCAACTAAAGAACGAACAAGATAAATTTTTTCATAGGGAGTGTTCTCGGAAAGAACATCCATTAGTGAATTATAGAGTGTGATAAAAGTTTTTCCTGTGCCAGCACATCCATAGGCAACTAAATGTTTTCCTGCTTTATAAGAATCAAATAAAGTTTTTTGATTATCTGTAAGTGGTTCAACTTCAACCAAGTAATCGGAACTGAGAGGTTTCTTCCTCTTCATCTGCTTTGCCGTGAGACCAACCCCGATAGGTTGCTCTGCAGATGCTCTTTTTCTTCTTGCCATATTAACCTATAGTTTTTATTGTTGATCCAGGTGCTTTTTGTGCTTTACGTAGCACATCATTCCATCCAGGATTTTTCTTAATTAACTTATCCTTCCATTCACCAACTTCTCCAGGTTGAGGGCAAGTTGATGGGTCAGACCAGTCTCTCATCCAATCCGGATTATCAACTTTCCACTGATCCCAATCATGAATACTTAATTCAACTTCTTTTTGTTCTCCAGTTTGTTTATTTACTACAGGATATGTTGGCATACTATAAAATCAATACAAAATATTTAGACCCACTCCAGGGCTTCTGATACAGAAGGGAACTGTTCGGTAAATACCTGCTTACAGTCTAGTGCAAGTTTCATGTGCTCCTTCTGAGTGCCGTTAGCAGTTCTCAGATCTATGTAATGGATCCATGACCTACATGAGCCGGTCATGTAAATTTTGGTCGGTGTGGCAAGGGGAAGCACCATCCTGGCACATTCCTTTGCCACACCAAGATCAAGCATTTGTTGATAAAGTGCCATTGAAGAATCAAACAAAGTCTTTGTCTGACGCTCCAATTTATCAACAGTTACTGGATCAAGGTCATCAATAGAATTTTGACGATTCTTGGTATCTTGACGACGATACTCCGGAATAGGAATCTCTACACCAAGAAGAGAAGAATCGGCATACCTCTGTGAAAATTCTTGATATGTAAAACTCCTGTGACGCAACACTTGAGCTGCTATGGCACGAGAGCATTTGAGTTCGAGAGTCATATAACTCTGCTCAAATACAGACCAGTGATTGTGCTTAATACAATACTTCAGAAGTCCAGAAAATTTTTCATTATCCTGATTATTTGGATTAGACACACGGGCAATGTATGCCATGGTCTTTTCAGCATCAGGAGTAATACTTACCAATTTTGCATTCATTGTTTTTTAAATCCTTTACTAGTTTCTACTTTAATTCTATAAAGTTCTTCTTCTACCGAACGAATATTATTTTTTATCTCTCTAATTTGATCGTCGGTATAAAGGTGCTCCTGCTTCAACATTCTCTTCAGGAGTTTTAAAAGTCTTGTTGCTCTATCAGTCATCATCATCCTCAAAGATCTCGTCGTAATCTAGAGTTAATGAATTCTGACTATCATATTTATACGCATCAACGTCCGAAAGAACCTCTGCCTTTAATGAATCTACCAGCAGCTCTAGGTTACGAACTATCAGTTTTAGTCTTTCTCTATCCATAACAAGATAATTACTATTCACATTTTAGACAAAAAAAGGGGGAAAGTCAACCCCCCCTAACACTTTAGTTTTGAATTTTATGAAGAAGTAAAACTTCACCATAAATGAGACCAATAAATGCAATCATAAACAGGGCACTTAACCCCAAAAATTGAAGCATTAATTACCTCCCACTACAACTACCTGTTTGTCGTGCTTGATTCCACGATAAATTTCGTTGAACCAATGCTTTTGTTGAGTTGCTTTTTGTTGCTCACGACGCTCTTGAGTGTCGTACTTTACTCCACGATAAACTACTTGTGCCATTGTTATACTCCTGAATGAATGGATGATTAACCTTCTCACCTTTTGGTGGATCCGTTTATCCGTTCCTTCAGTCGGTTGCGTCCCATTCACAAAACTCTCTTATCTGAACAGAATCCCTAATGGTTTCTACAAGCTCAACCTTTATATGGTTGGGCATATCTTTATTCTTATTGACACCAGAAATTATATCTCTGGCATCAGAACAAGATAATGTTGTATACAGTAAGAGTTCAAACATGGGATGAACGCTCCGTTCCGCGACTTACTTGCGTCGGGATTACCCCGATGAACGATGGGTCTATTATAGACCCTATATTCTATATAGTCAAGTGGTTTTGTATTATACGATACAATTTAAAAAACCTTAGGGGTCAAAATTTTGCCGGGATTTTTCCCCCCCGATCTGGGGAATTACTTTCGCTTTTTGGTTTCAGGCTTCTTATTTCCCCATAGTTTTGGATTAGATGTGCCATACCCATACTTAATACTCTGCACGGCACCTGCTCCATAAGTATCATAATACATATCAAATAAACTCACCTGACTCTTACATCTCGTAAGATCCATATGTGTCTCACCATTAACAATATATGTAATCAAGTAGGCATCATTAGGAAATGATTTATCATTAGCAACTTGATGAGTTGTCTTCTCTTGAAGAACTTCACAACCATACTTTAGTGCTATTGGTTTTATGCTACTTTCTTCCATATTTTTTTCTTTTGTTTTAGGTGCTTCATCCACCTGACTTGTCATTATGAACGACCTCCCCATACTATCTCAGGATAAGCTTCTGAAACAACATCTTTTGTAATTTTATACTTTTCAGATAATCTCTTATCTTTAACAAGACAAATAATTTCTGCTTCTAAAGGATGTATACCCTCAAGAATATTGATAAACATCGTCTCACGACGAATATTATTTAAACTATCATTACCACCTTTAATAAAGTGATAAAAATTTTTATACTCTCTTCTAATAGTAGTATGACCTTGTTGATCAGTTACTCCTAAAGAAAAAGAATCTTTTTCATGCATACTTCGAACTTCTTCAGAAATTCTAGTAGAAAGAGTTCCACTATAAGTATTCTGATCATTAAATCCACTATAAGGAACTTCACCTTGAGGCATCATTGAAATTACACTTTCATCAAAATTCCAAATAAAAAGAGCTCTCAATGATGGATGATCATATTTTTTAAGAACTTCTACTTTTTTTGCTTTAGATTTCTGCTTTGAAACTAAATGAAATATTTCAAAAGTAAAAGGATTCCTGGGTAATTCTAAACTTTCGGTAGTTTTAACCACTTTTGTTCTAGGTTTGCTCGTGGTCATCTTCTTCGTCTGTGATGTTGTCATGATAGTTTTCAAAATTAAATGCAATAACCTCATCTGGAATCAGATTACCCTGATTATCAAACATTTCGGGGTGAGGTCTTGGTACTTCCCGATAGTTCATCATATATTCCCGAACAGTCCAACCAATTACTACTCCCACTATAAGAAATAATACGGTTAAAAATGAACCGAATACTAAACTTACTGCTAACATTGTCCGTCCTCCGGGAAACTAGTGTCTCTTCCTTACACTTAAGGAAAACTCAAAATAGACGTTTACTTCCCGCTTCAGAAAGCAAACCATCTTTTCAAAGATAATATGAAATGGTTGTGTCTGCTTCCTCTTTCCTCCATTAAGAATAAATTCAATACCACGATTTCCGTGATTGTTTTTATTTATGTTAAGATTTGACGAGTTGTTGTTCTCTAAGAAACTTGATTGTATCAACTGCACCTCCCAATTTTTTCTCATCACAAAGGACTTGTGGGAAGGTAGAACCCTCACCAAATTCCTCAAAGAACTGTTCTCCTGTAAAGTCCTCTCCAAGAGTATACACCACAAATTTACTGCCTGTCAACTCCAGAACAGTTTTAACTTTATGGCAATACTGACAATCTTCTTTTGAATAGATTGTGAAATTCATTTCTTTAGTTGTTTGAAAATAATTGTACCCACTCATTGATTACATGCTTCCAATCATAATGTTCTCTGGCGAAGGTTTGAATTTCTTCGCACTTAGATTTATATAGTTGACTATCATCTTTGTATATTTCGATAGTCTCTTTTGCATTCTTATAAAAAGTTTGGTAGGCATGATCATTAACATCGAATTTAAAAAAATTATTCCTCCAATCATAAGATCCATAAGCAATCTCAAGATCTTTATTTGTTGTTACAGGAACATGCTCTGTGCAAATTAAATCAGAATCTTCATGCCCATAATGAATAACTTCATGACCTCTAGCAGTCATCATCTTACCAAACTTAACTACCTTTTGGGTATAAGCACACGCCACATAATCTTTACTTGATACTGTATGTGGCAATCCAAGAATATGAAATCTCATAAATCAAAATTATTCAGTAAAATTATACTTTATCTAGTATGGTTTGTCAATTGAAATATTATATTACAAAACAATAAAATTATTTTCAATAAGAATATTTTTAAAATTGCTATACTTGTCAAGTGTAGCAATATCAAAAGCTATTGAAATTCTTTCAGATTCCCCATCATATCTATCAGTTTCATGGAGAATATTTGATGGAAATAAAGTCATATTTCCATTGATATTTGGAACAGATATATCTCCATAATATGTTGACATATTAGTATCACAATATATTAATAAATTACCAGATAGGTGAACTTTTCGATCATATACATCATCAAAAACATGAACATGTGGTTTTATTTTTTCACCCCTTCTCATTACATTTGCCCATGCTCTAATACAAAATTTTCTTTTACACCCATAATAATTAATATATTTTTTTGTTATTTCATTTTTAAGAGATCTAACACCAAACCATTTCAATAAATTAAAATGAGCAAATCTAGAAGTTAAAGAATTTTCCCCAAGTCCTGTGCCACCATCTCCACAAGAATTATACTTTCTTATAATTTTACTTTCATTTTTTAAAATCTTTTTTTTATAATATTCAATATCAAGATTTGTATTAAAATTTTTCAAATCATTCATATAATATCAATCAAAAGCATGATGAGAACGTAATCCATTAGAAAGAACATAATGAAAAAATACTTGATGATAATATAAATCTTTTTTCTGAAAAAACATTCTCTTTCCTGGCATTGGATCTCTCCAATGAGGTCTTTCACATCCCTTATATATTATACCATCACCTGGTCTCAAATAAATTTGGTGCTTTTCACCGTATGGAGTTTTTATCCATATTGGCCAAAGATCTTTTAAATTGCTACCAACATTTATCGATACTGAAATCTCGCATGATGGTCTATCAACATGAACTGCTAATTCTTGTCCAGGAAAATAAAATCTATCATAATAATAAGTATTATATAATTGACATCCTATAAGTTTTTCTAATTTAATTCTAATTTCAGAATGAATACTTTTATATTGAGGATGATTATAAACAGATAATGAACCTTCTACTTGTTCTTCAAGAGGAATATAATTATATTGATCTAATTTATTTCCCCAATAATTAATTTGTCCCCTCTCTTCTGGAACTGGGCGCTCAAGTCTTTTTGGATCAATTATACTCTCAAATGGAATATATCCATTCTCATCAAAAAATTTATTTTTTGTTGGAGAAGTTCCCGTATTTTTTTGCTCTTCAAAAGCAATATCTTCATTAGTCATTCCTTCTGACATAATTTATCTCCAACGAGGTCCAACAATCCACCCAACAAGAGATTTACGAACACCTTTAGTAACTTTAAGAACTCTATGTTGTGCTCTTGAATCGAATAAAATAATAGTCCCTTTTTTTCTGGGGGCAAAATATGACTTATTATCATCACCCATAATTTGGAGATTACCACCTTCATAATCATCATGATTAGATAGTTGCATCACTATAGATAATTTCCTAACTGTTTCTACATTTTTATTAATAAAATCAGAAGCATTTGCTTCGTGATGATTATCTATTGCTTGTGGTTTATAACAAGTAGAAAGTCCAGCATCATTGTGCCAACTATAAAATTGACCTTCTTTATATGAAGTATATTGTAAATGCTGACCATCAATAGCATTTAAGTCATAAAGAAAATTATCCCTATTTGCTTTATTTACATAGTGCCATATAAATCCAGACACCCAGTGGTCACTATTAATCCATGCATTTTTAGAATTTCTTTTATCATGATCAACAAGACCATCATATAAACAAGAATTATCCATCAGGTCATCATGAGTTCTATATAATTCTTCCTCTATAACGTCAACTATTTTATCAGGAACATCTGTAGAATACCAAATCGATTGATAAGCCATAATTAATTTCAGTTATATTATATATTACAAGATTATTTTATTAATCATACCACATATTATTCATTTCCGTCAATAAGACTATAAAAATTCTCAAGAATCACCCTCATCTGGTTCAAGATCATCAGAATCATCTGGATCTGCACCCGATTCTTCCACTACTTTTAATACCCAACCTTGAATTTTTGGATTATTAGTATCTGCTTGATAAACAGATTCATCCCATTCATAATACATCTCAGTATCATAATCTTCATCAGAAAAATAAGGTTCTGTAATTGGTGGTTCCCATGAAGGAGCAGAGGTACTTATTGACCATGAGGGATATGGTTGTTGCTCAATAAAAATATCTGTAGAGGCAACTCCTAAAGTAGCAACATTTGTCATATATATCATTCCAATTGAAGCAAAATTTCCTCTAAAATTATCAACAACTACATTCTCGGATGTTGCTACTCCAGAAATAACCTGTGTTGTTCTTTTCCAATTAGTATCTTCTCCAAAAAAATCTTTACAATATTGTATTCCAACACTTTCGTCAAAATTTCCATCAACATCAGAACAATTTTTAATATCAATTGGCGTAACAAATAACACCAAATTATTATTATCTAATCGAGCAAAATGATATTCCATATTATGAAGGTACTCTATATCTAATTATAATAATTCCAGAACCTCCTGTTCCTCCATAATAAGATCCTGGATAAGTGCCAGAACCACCACCACCTCCAGTGTTTGTTGTTCCATTCGTACCACTATAAGCACTTCCTGGTCCACCTCCTCCAGAACCTCCTGGTCCACCTGATACTGAAGTTGACATTGAGTAGGTTGATCCACCACCACCAGCAAAATATCTTCCTGGACTTGGTCCCGGTGTACCATAAGCTGGTGGAATACCAGCATCCCCATTAAAAGCCGGTATTCCTGTGCCACCCCAATGACCATTCCCAACAGTTCCTGCTGCGCCACCACCACCGCCCTGATAAAAATATGGAGGACTAAAAACCCCACTACCTCCAGGATGATTTTGAGTTGCTGCACCACCATATGCAGTGGCACCACCGCCTCCCCCAGAACCTCCAGGACCACCAGCAACTGAAGGACCTTTTCCACCATATCCACCACCATCACCAGTTACCGTAGTAATTGAGGGAGAAGATATACTTGAATCAGAACCAACAGATCCACTAGCCGGACTTGGACCTGCACCATTACCACCACTACCAACAGTAATAGTATAAGTTCCTGGAGAACTAGGAAACAATATTTGAAATTTTTGAATAAACCCACCAGCGGCACCGCCACCAGCAGCTCTATACCTTGATGGTGGAGATCTATATCCTTTTCCACCTCCTCCACCACCTCCAACAACCATAAGATCAACATATCCTTGTTTGGTTACTGTAAAAGTACCTGGAGAAGTAAAAACATGATACTTATATCCATTACCGGGGGAAAATATATTTGGAGCTGGTGTTGTTGAAGTAGCAGTGACGCCTGGTAAATCTAGTTGTGACTTTTCATTAATTCTTTTAGATTTTGAATTAAAAAATCCAAAACTACTATTTTTAAATGGCGACATTTTTATTATCCTATAGCATATCTAATAATTACAATTCCTGGACCACCATGACCACCGCCATAGATTCTTCTTTGTAGATTTCCAGCTCCTCCGCCTCCAGTATTAATGGTTCCTGGATTATAGCCACTTCCACCGCCGCCGGCACCACCAGATCCAGGATTTCTAGAACTACTAGATCCATAAGTTCCTGCTCCACCACCAGCAAAGTATCTGCCAGGAGATGGTCCTGGTGTACCATAAGCTGGTGGAATACCAGCATCCCCACTAAAAGCAGGCAATCCTGTACCACCATCATCAGAACTCCCTGCAGATCCAGCACCTCCTCCTCCACCACCACGATAATAAAAAGGAGGTGAATAAGAACCATTAGATCCAGAATTTCCATATGAACTTGGAGCATTTCCCGCTGAACCTCCAGGAGCTGCTCCACCTCCACCCGATCCCCCTGGAGAAGGTCCACCAGTTCCATTAGGAAAATTTGCACCATATCCACCACCACCTGCTGTTATAGAAGATGGTAATACGGGAGAAGATATAGTAGTATCACTACCAGCAGAAGCAGATAGTGGACGAAACCCTCCACGTCCACCACCCCCAATATCAATAGTGTAAGTTCCTATCTCCCACGTTTGATCATATAATTGCTTCATTCCACCAGCGCCGCCGCCACCTCCTGCATAACATCTACTACCCGGTCCTTGATATCCATTTCCACCGCCTCCGCCACCTCCAACAAGCATAACATCAACATCACCACCACTTTTAACATTAAGAGTCGCGTTCGATGTAAAAACATGATACTTATATCCATTTCCAGGAGTAAATTCTGCTCCACCAACTGCACCAACTCCACCTACACCTTCATCTTCGTCTAACTTACTAGCGAATAGTGATTTAAAACCAGTATTGGAATTTTTTGCTGGCATAATTACTCCTCCACATCTCCCAAAATAAGAACAGTTACAGAATTATCTGCAGATCCAGTACTAGTCCCTTCATTATTTACCCGAATAGTATCACCATTATCTACCATTGTAATTGGATATTGTGGTTCAAAAAAGAATGTATCATCAGGAACTAAAGTAACTCTAGCAATTCTAGTTGATGCGCTTACACTTCCTCCATTGGCAACCATATGAATCTGCACTGTTTGCGACAATCCATCATTACCTGATCCATAATTAGCATTATGAATTACAATACTTCTAATATAGACCTTTTTACTACTTGCTACGGTATAAATTGTTGATGTGCTGTTATTTGAAACAACCGTTGGAAATCCTAAAGTGCCCTGAGATAGTGCCATAATTTATCAATTTTAAAAATATTTATGTGAACAACATTACACTAAGAATATCAACTCCTCCTCCCCCACCACCAGCACCCGTAATACCTTGAATTCCCTGAGTTCCATTAGTACCTTGAGTGCCATTAGTGCCATCAGTGCCTTGTGTACCAGTGGTTCCTGTTGTGCCTTGAGTACCAGAAGCTGAGGCAGCACCAGAAGTTCTGGCAAGAACAAATTCACATTCACCGACTATGGTATTAGCAGCATCACTTGAGTTTGAATGATCCTTCCATGCATAAACTTCTAGATAATCATCCGCAGAAAGTTGTAATACAGTATTAATTTGTAGAGCTTTCTCATCACCAGAAGTTGCACCTCTACTATAACTAGAACATCTAGTCTCAGTTATCTCTGTTCCATTTTTGAAAAGTGAAGCTATGGGAGATATTCTATTTGTTCCAGTATTATCATATCCAACAGTAACATTAATAATATAGAAACCATCACTTTCAACAGTTACACGTTGTGGATTCGTACTATTACTATGAGTAAATGTTGAAGCTTTGAATACTTCTGCATCAAATTGAACAGCAACTCTACTTGCATAATTAACATTAATATTCTCTGTTGCAGAAGATTTATTAAGATTACAATAATCTAATGTTCCACCAGAAGTTCCTTGTATTCCTTGAATACCTTGAGTGCCAGTAGTACCTTGAGTACCAGTAGTACCTTGAGTACCAGTAGTACCTTGAGTACCAGCACCAGTGGTTCCTTGAGTTCCCTGAGTACCATCAGTTCCTTGTGTTCCAGTGGTTCCTTGAGTTCCCTGAGTACCATCAGTTCCTTGAGTTCCGTCAGTTCCCTGAGTACCATCAGTTCCTTGTGTTCCAGTGGTTCCTTGTGTTCCAGTGGTTCCTTGTGTTCCAGTGGTTCCTTGAGTACCATCAGTTCCTTGAGTACCATCAGTTCCCTGAGTACCATCAGTTCCCTGAGTTCCTGTGGTTCCTGTGGTTCCCTGAGTTCCTTGAGTTCCATCAGTACCTTGAGTTCCAGTGGTTCCTTGAGTACCAGTGGTACCTTGTGTTCCTGTTGTACCTTGAGTTCCATCAGTACCTTGAGTTCCAGTGGTTCCTTGAGTACCAGTGGTACCTTGTGTTCCTGTTGTACCTTGAGTACCAGTGGTACCTTGTGTTCCGTCAGTACCTTGTGTTCCAGCACCTGTAGTTCCTTGAGTGCCTTGTGTACCATCAGTACCTTGAGTTCCATCAGTACCTTGAGTTCCATCAGTACCTTGTGTTCCTGTTGTACCTTGTGTTCCTGTTGTACCTTGAGTACCAGTAGTTCCTTGAGTACCATCAGTACCTTGTGTTCCATCAGTACCCTGAGTTCCAGTGGTACCTTGTGTTCCATCAGTACCCTGAGTTCCAGTGGTACCTTGTGTGCCAGTGGTACCTTGTGTTCCATCAGTACCTTGTGTTCCATCAGTACCTTGTGTTCCATCAGTACCTTGTGTTCCATCAGTACCTTGTGTTCCTGTGGTTCCTTGAGTACCAGTGGTTCCTTGAGTACCAGTGGTTCCTTGAGTACCTTGATCACCCTTATCACCAGTTCTGGCAAAAGTTGTAATTATATCATCAGCATTAGAAAATGGACTTGCAGAACTACTATCAACTGGGCTAACAGTTATATCAAAATATCCACTTCTTTCAGTAAGACCACTAATAGTGAATAATATAAATTTGCTAGTATCACCTTTCTTCGTTATCTTAACATGACCTTTAATGGTCGATGTTGAATCATCAATTGTTCTCAAATAAGTTTGAATATCCGTACCATTTACATCTTCATCATCGATATAAATTATTGTTGCCGTATTTTGGGTTGATTGATTGAATCGCAATCCTCCCGTACCAGGATCTGCTCCCGTAGTAGTTGTATCAAAATCATACTCAAATGCTGCACCACCAAAATTACCATCAGTACCAGTAGTACCTTGAGTACCTGTGGTTCCTTGTGTTCCTGTTGTACCTTGAGTTCCTGTTGTACCTTGAGTACCATCAGTACCCTGAGTTCCAGTGGTTCCCTGTGTACCTGTAGTACCTTGTGTTCCATCAGTACCCTGAGTTCCTGTTGTACCTTGAGTACCATCAGTTCCTTGAGTACCATCAGTTCCTTGAGTACCAGTGGTTCCTTGTGTTCCTGTTGTACCTTGAGTACCATCAGTTCCTTGAGTACCGGTGGTTCCTTGTGTACCGGTGGTTCCTTGTGTACCGGTGGTTCCTTGTGTTCCATCAGTACCCTGAGTACCTGTAGTACCTTGTGTTCCATCAGTACCCTGAGTTCCTGTTGTACCTTGAGTACCATCAGTTCCTTGAGTACCTGTAGTACCTTGTGTTCCATCAGTACCCTGAGTTCCTGTAGTTCCCTGTGTACCTGTAGTACCTGTAGTACCTTGTGTTCCTGTTGTACCTTGAGTACCATCAGTTCCTTGAGTACCGGTGGTTCCTTGTGTTCCATCAGTACCCTGAGTACCATCAGTACCCTGAGTACCAGTGGTACCTTGTGTTCCCTGAGTACCTTGTGCTCCTCCTCCACCCCCACCGCCACTTCCGGCAGGACCTTGAATTCCCTGAGTACCATCAGTTCCTTGAGTTCCAGCACCTGTTGTACCTTGAGTACCTTGTGTTCCATCAGTGCCTTGAGTACCATCAGTTCCTTGAGTTCCAGCACCTGTTGTACCTTGAGTACCTTGAGTTCCAGCACCTGTAGTTCCTTGAGTACCATCAGTTCCTTGAGTACCGGTGGTTCCTTGTGTTCCCTGAGTACCATCAGTACCCTGTGTACCGGTGGTTCCTTGTGTTCCAGCACCTGTAGTTCCTTGAGTACCATCAGTACCTTGTGTTCCAGTGGTTCCTTGTGTTCCAGCACCAGTGGTTCCTTGAGTACCATCAGTACCTTGAGTACCTGTAGTGCCCTGAGTTCCTGTTGTACCTTGAGGCCCATCAGATGGACCCTGCAAACCTTGAATACCCTGAGTGCCTTGTGCTCCTCCTCCACCACCACTATTATTAGTTACAAATTCAAACTTCATTATGGAATGATCATATGTTAAAAATTTGCCGTCATATGCAGAAGCATTAGTAGCAATACCAACAATATCATCAAGATACTTAAGTCGTGTTTCTCCACCCCCACCTAATGTGGAAAGTTGTTGCTGAATACGATTAACAAAAAGACGATAGTGATTTGAAAGATCATCTAAGGTTGCAAAATTCTTTTCTTCTTTTTCATCATCTAAAAGACCTTCAGAAAGAGAAGCAATCTCTTGCTTTTCCTTTATTTCCTCAATGAGTTTATGAAGATCTTTAATATCTTCATCATAATATTTTACCTCAGGAATTTCTGGAACTTCAGGAATCTTAATCCCATCAACTCTCTCACTTAATATACGAATTTCTTCATCATAATATTTGATTTCTGGTATTTCTGGAACTTCAGGAATCTCAATACTATCAATCTTCTCATCAAGAATCTTTATATCTTCATCATAATACTTGACTTCAGGAATTTTTATTCCATCAATCTTCTCATCAAGAATCTTTATATCTTCATCATAATATTTTACTTCCGGAATTTGTATTCCGTCAATCTTTTCAGTTAACTCTTCAATTTGTTGATCATAATACCTAATCTCAGGAATTTCGGGAATCTTGATATTATCAATCTTTTCATCAAGATTTTTTATTTCCTCATCATAATATTTTACTTCTGGGATTTCAGGAATCTCTGGAATCTTAATAGAAGAAATCTTTTCATCAAGATTCTTTATTTCCTCATCATAATACTTAATCTCAGGAATTTCTGGGATTTTAATATCATTGATTTTTTCACTTAATTGAATAATTTCCTGATCATAATATTTTACTTCAGGAATCTCAATACCTTCAATCTTTTCATCAAGATTTTTTATTTCTTCATCATAATATTTTGGTTTTGGATCCTGACTAATCCTACTCCAAATTGAATTAACTTGAATACCCAATTCCTGAAGTTGATTATCATAATCCTTTACTTCAGGAATCTCTGGAATTTGAGATCTTACTTCTTCAATTAATTTCTTTACTTCTAAAATATAATCCTTCTCTTCAATTATTTCTTCTACTAGTACTTCTTCTTCAATATTTTCTTCGACAACAATCCCTTCCTTCTCGTCCAACAAATCAGAAGGAGATAAAATTCTTTTCTTACTTTCAACCTCTAGGTTTTCGTTTTTTAATCTCTCTTCATTCTTTTTTTGCTCAAAGAAATCTGAAGGTTTATTCAGTGGCACCTTTATATTTTCCTCGTATATTTCTCATATTACATATTTATCATTATAACACAAAAGCCAAAATACCAAGAAAATATTTATCACTCAGTATCAAAAAAGAACATCTGCCACAATCTACAATTCTCTTTGACTGTACCAAAATATTCTGATGCAGAATGAATACATTGTGCATCAAAAATAACAAGACGATTATAAACATTACCAAGAACATCAACAGGTTCAAAAGGAGTTCCATCTAAAAAAGGATCGCCTTCTTTACCGTCCCATGCAATACGTCCTCCAGGTTCACATCCCCGTCTTACTTTATTATCTTTATTGGCATAAAGAGTAGTTCCACATTGAAATGGAGCATCAGGAGTTAGGTAAATCATACCACCCCACATCTGGGAATCGCAATGATATACAACAGGTTGCCCAGACCAACAATATTGGAACCTACCATTCATCCAATACTCTTCCCACTTAGTAATTTTTTTACCCATAATATTCTCAAATTTACTCTTGAGTTCTGGAAATAAAAACTGTTCATGTGTTCTGTTTCCAATGTATCCACGACCAATACCACCTATATCATAATTTTGATTTAATGCAAATTCTCTCATAGAATCTGGTTCTTCATAAAAATTATCAACAACCCATACAGTTGGTTTAGATTCATAACTTAGTCTATTATCTTCTTCTACGGTTTTAACACTTTCAACAACTTCTCTTCTACCCGCAAATAAATTATCAATATTATATGATACTGTACCAGTATGAATAGAGTCCATTTCATACTTTTCTAACAAATCATAATGAAGATTACACGATTCATCACACAATCCACAATGCCAAGCAGAAACTGCCTTCTCAAAAATTATCCCATAGAAACCAGGATATCCAACATTAATATCCAAAGGTCTACATTCTCTATCAGAAACTGATTCTCCTATAGAAGCAATCAAATATGAATCTTGATAATTAGATTGTCTCTCATAAAATCTTGAAAGTAAAAAGTATGCTTCTGGTCTTGATGGAAGTAATGAAATAGCATTCTGCAACATACCCTTTACAGAATTAGAACGGCACCCTTGCAAATCAAAACAGTTTGCAGCTGCTAAAAGGCACGAATATGCTTGCTCTTTATCATTAGTTCTCTCAGATGTTCTAATATAATATGAAATTGCAGAAGCAGTTTGACCAATAGAATTATAATAGTTTCCAAGTTTAAAATTAATATCTACTTCTTCTGGATTGACAACAAAATAATTTAAAAGTTCTTGCAAGTCGTTCATTCTGGTTCTACTCCGTTTTCACAAAATCTACACAAATTAAAACAAGTATTATTTTTAGGCATAACATCCTCATAATCTTGCTCTATTAAATTACCAATGATATGTTCAAGACCATAATCCATACAACATAAAGATACATCACCATTAGGAAGAACTACATTATGATAAAGTTTTTCTAGACAACCACAAGTTCTTGGTTTTTCTCCATGATAAACGGATTTATATTCATTTTTTCTATTCAACAATTCTGGTTTTAAAATACTTTCATGTAAAAGATTTCCAGCTCTTGACCACATTTCAGGAATGTGAGACTTTGAAAAAACATGTTTCACCGATGGATCAATTTCTCCCATTGACATCACATTAAAATTTTGCATTTCATTCCGAAGTTCTCCAAATCGTTCAATAACTTTAACATATCTATCAGTTATAGGATGCTTTGCTTTTTTATCCTTATCTGGGAGATGTAACGTAAAACCTCCGTTTGGTTGTCCCGCAAATGGAATATGTTTTATCCTTTCAATATCATCAAGTTTCATACCAATACCTGTAGTAAACACCGAAATAGGATGACCTCTTTCATGTGCATATAAAAGCATATCAGTACATTTAGGATTCAACCAAGGTTCTGTAAAACCAGCAAAAGTAATGCGAACTTCTTTTGGTATTTTGTTAACGCAGGTTTTGAAATCATCCAAACTTAAAAATCTATTACCAAGATATGACTCTTGTAGAGTTCTCTGTGGACAAAATACACAATCAACCACACAACCATTTTTAGTATCAATAGAAGTCGTAAACTCCATTGTAGGTGCTATTGAATTTTGCCAAGTTTGTTCATTTTTTACAACAATATCAAATATATCCTCAAATACTTTTTGAGGAAACTTTAAAAGATATGCTGCATTATCCTGAAATCCATAAGTCATATAGAAATCATCACCTTTTTGAGTTAGTCCAACACAGAACTCAACATCTCCTCCCATAATAGAAAAGTCATTTGTCCATTTAACAAGATTAAAATCTTTATCCCATAAACAAACTCTATGTTTATAAACAGCATCCTTTCTACCAGTTTCACTCTTGAAGAGATCTACTTCATGAGTAATAGCAATATAATAATCTCCCCAAGAAACAATTTGTGATCCACCTCTCTGAGCTTCACCAATTTCCTGATAGTTTCCTACAAAAACTGTTTCACAAGTTTTATTTTCCGGGTCTACTTTTACAATTTCTGTAGGATTTGACCATTTCACAAAATGATATGGTTTATCAATAATAGGCATCCAGTTCTTAGAACAATACTCATCATCATTTCCAGGTGTAGGAATTCTAAACCTAGAGAGTTCTACAACAGAATCTTCACGAATTTCTATCTCGCAAAGTTCCATTCTACCTGTACCAATAGTATCTAAATCTCTACGGACACCACAAGTATATAACTTTCCTTCCCACTCAAATATACGAGCATCCTCTAAACCAATAAACTCCCAAAGTTCTTTTTCAACAAACTTAGAAGTATCAATTTTGTTTATTCTTGTAATATCACATTCATCATTTAGTTCTAAGTAATAATTCCAAGTTCTTAACTTAAGATCATTCTCTGGATGAAGATAAGTTAAAGGTCCATATGGATGTTGAAATAACTTCTTTTCAGAATGATAAAAAGTATAGTTAACTGCTCTTAGATTTACAATTAACTTTCCATGATAATTGTAAATGGATGGATTCATTATACCCAGACCAGAATTGTGTTCTGCAGGTATAATTAAAGGTTTTATAATTCCTCCAGAATTTAAAGCAATCTGAGAAAAATTCATGTGATCCATATAAAATATTCCTATAGGTTATTATAACAAAAACACAACCACTTGACAAGACACTCAAATATAAGTAGAATACCTTTGTTAGGGTTGAAGGATACATAATATATTACTTAGTTATTATTAATGAAAATATTTGGATTAAAAGATAAACCAAAATCGTCTTTTGAAACGAAAGGGTGGCATTATCTTCCCAATATTATTACATCAGCAGAAGCAATACAAATTAAATATCAAAACTTAATGGGTGCAGTTCATGACCTTGGTGGATTAAAACCACATTATGATAAAGAAAGAGGTAGAGTAATGTGTTGCTATGCTCCACCTTCCTCTGCTTATGTAGTTCATAGAGTTAAACCAATACTAGAAAATTTATTAGGAGAAGAATTAATTCCTTCATATTGGTTTACGACAACATACCATAATAAAGGTTTTATGGTTAGACATACTGATAGACCATCTTGTGAGGTATCAGTCACAATGAATATAAGTGGTACGGTAGATTGGCCAATACAACTCCAAGATCTTCAAGGGAAGAAAAGAAAAGTAGTAACTCCTATTGGACATGGATTAGCATATCTTGGAATAAAAGTTCCTCACTGGAGAGCACCTCTTCGTTGTAAAGAAAGTGATCAATTTATGCAATTATTTTTACACTATGTTAGAAAAAATGGAAGTTGCTCTGATTATGCATATGATAAAAATCAAAAATGTTTTGATCTTTTAAATCAATAAGCTTGAATATTATATTTTTCTGATATCTCTCTGTCCTGATCTTCTTTTGTTGGAACACCTTCCACTCTCATCCAACAAACACTAGTAACTCTTTCTCCAGAAGTAACTGGTTGTACACCATGAAGATAATGGTGTGTTGATGGAAAGGCAATAAACAATCCCGGTTCTGGTTTTATACTAATGTTCCATGCAGGAAAAACAAATTCCCCACCTTCAAAATCATCATTCAAAAAAAGAACCGTTGATAAATCTCTATCAATAGTTTTTTTCCATTGCTGTGTTCCATCAGGATTTGTCCACAATCCTTCACCGTCATAGTGAGGTTTATAGTGACCACC
>Ga0114934_10000942_pt1 | contig 18953 bp, 19 predicted proteins | sample 4SBtaG_2_FD_99695 | JGI IMG/M metagenome (GOLD analysis project Ga0114934, IMG submission 99695) | Deep subsurface microbial communities from Kolumbo volcano to uncover new lineages of life (NeLLi) - 4SBTROV10_white metaG | ecosystem: Environmental > Aquatic > Marine > Volcanic ...
CATTATCAACTAGATTATCAGAGCTTGTTTCTGAAGGAATACTAGAACGACAAATGTATGCAGAAGTACCTCCACGTGTTGAATACAAATTAACAAACAAAGGACAAGAATTGATTGAATCAATTTCCAATTTACTTGAATGGATGAGAAAATGGTCAAAGAAATGAATATGAATTATTTTTAATTAAAAATTATCAAAATTTTTCTGTTCTAACTACACCAACATCACTAACATAAAGAACAATTGCAAAATTTGCAAATAAGGTTCTAGAAATTTCTTCTACGACATCTTGGAGTTTTTCTTCACGCATAATTACTTCAACTTTCACATTTTTTTCAGTCTTTAATCCTTGTCCACGCATCCCACGTGCGCCATTCCCATCAACTTCATAAGTTGTATATCCAGTGATCTCATGTTTTTTGAGAATTTCTATAATATTTTCTTGTGCTAAGATCTCACAAGTTACTGTAAGCAGTTTAACGTTGTATAGTTTCACATGAATCCCTCAGTTATGTAATGGAATAAGTCTATCGTTCCTTCTCCAGTATGAACAAGTGTGGATATCATAAACAGAATAGGTAATGTGACAATGATGTTGAAAGGGAATGTTATTCCTAAAGCAGATGTGATGTATAGACTTGGTTTTGCCTGAGGAATTGCATGACGTAAGACTGCAGGTGCTGCAATAAATGAGGCACTAGCCATAAGCAGGCCAAACATTACTGCACCACCTATGCTCAATCCCAGGGCAGTTGAAACTAGAACACCAATGGTTCCATTGAACAGTGGAATGATTATAGCAAATGCAGTAAGAAAGATACCAACTTTTTTGATATCACCTAGTCTTTGACCAGCAATTATACCCATTTCAATCATGAAAATTACTATTGCACCAGTAAACATATCATCAAATACTATTTTGATTGGTTGGAAGCCTTCTTCACCAATAATGTATCCAATTACAATGCTACCAAGAAGAATAACAATTGCTTTTCCAGTTATTGATTCATGTAATACTTTGGAAATCTTTGTTTTAGTTTGGGTTAATCCAATATCAATATCTCCAGATTTTTCATCTGTGAAGGATTTTTTCTTTTCTTTGATCTGTTTTGAAACTGCCATATTTGTCATAAAGATTGCCAAAATGAATGCAAGTGGTTCTAGCACGGCAAGGATTGCTGCAATGTATCCTTCTGAAGAAACACCTTGGTTTTTCAAAAACGATAAACCAACTGAAAAATGGACTGCGCCTACTGCACCATATGTAGATGCTAATGCATACGAATCAAAGAGATTGAATTTTCCAAGTCGACGTAAAATTTGATAGTGATTTAATGTAAACAATAAAGACGAACCAATTGCAACTAACATTGGAATTAACATATTTTCAAATCCAGTGTTTCTCATTTCGATTCCACCATGCAATCCAATAGCTGCAAGAAGATAGATTGGTAAGAATTCAGAAATAGCTTCAGGTATTTTCAAATCAGATTTTATTCTAGCAGCAATTATTCCAAACAGAAAAAACAAAATGATTGGAGTAAGTAAATTTGCTTGAATTAATTCTAAAATTTCCATTGATTATTTCAAAAAATTTCTGCTCGAATAAAAACCAAGGTATGGCTAATCTTGCTTTGTGTGTGAGGCTATTCTAGCCTCACTAGGCCTGTGTTTTCCAGTAACAATATAGTTAATCGCATCACTCATGAATACTGCATGATCACCGATACGTTCCAAATATCTCAAAAGTAACGCCTCAGCTAGAGCACATTTTGTATTATTTGATTCAATTAATTTTGGAAGTCTTTCTTTGTAAATTCTATCAATTACTTTTTCATCTTCACGAATTTTAATTGCTTTTCTAACATCAAGTTCTGCAAAAGACATTACTGCATCCTTTATCATGTGTTTTACTTTTTTAGTGGATTCTACAAGAGAAGCATTTGTACATTCAGATACATCACCAAAAAGATCACGAACCTGAGTAATATCATAAGCATATCTTCCAAATCTTGAAAATGCATAAGAAATTTCAGTTGAAGAACGAATGAATCTAAAATCATCTGCAACTGGTTGATATTTTAAAAGCATATCAAATGTCAAATCTTCCACTTCATAATACTTTGAACGAATTGAGTCAGATAGTGCTAGAACCTTATCCATAGTGTTTGTTCCATCAAGATAGGAATCTATTGCAAGTGAAATAGACTCAGTTACCATATCTCCCATTTCTGCCATAATGAAAGAAAGCTTTTGCAAAGATGGATCTATTAATCTAGCCATTTATCCAAACTGTCCTTGAACATATTTTGCAGTTAGATCATTTTTAGGATCAGTAAATAATTTCTTGGTTTCTCTAAATTCAATCAAGTCACCAAGATACATAAATCCAGTGTAATCAGAAACTCTAACAGCTTGTTGCATATTATGAGTGACAATAATTATAGTGTATTCTTTTTTTAATTCCGTAATTGTTTCTTCTATTTTTTGAGTTGCAATAGGATCAAGTGCAGATGCAGGTTCGTCCATCAACAATACTTCAGGCTGAATAGCAAGTGCACGTGCAATACAAAGACGTTGTTGTTGCCCACCAGACAATTCAATTGCAGATTTTTTCAAATCGTTTTTAACTTCATCCCACAAATATGCCATCTTTAATGAATCCTCTACAATTTCATTTAGAATTTTTTTATCTCTAACACCATTTAATTTCAAGCCTGCAGTAACATTGTCATAAATTGACATTGTTGGGAAAGGATTTGGTTTTTGGAATACCATTCCAACTTTTCTTCTATGATAGATTGGATCAATAGATTTATCGTAAAGATCAATATCATCAATCATCACTTTACCTTCAACTTTAGCATTTTTTGTCATGTCATGCATTCTATTCAAACAACGAAGGAAAGTAGTCTTTCCACAACCAGAAGGTCCAATTAATGCAGTAACAGATTTTTCTTTAAATTTCATAGTGATGTCTTTTACTGCTTCAATTCCATCATAACTAATTGTAACATTTTCTGCAATCATTTTGTATTTTTCAGAATCAATGATAGAAGGAGGATCTGCTGAAACTTGTGTTTCTGTGTCGGTTGGTTTGATACTCAATGCTGTCAATTTTTAGTATGCATCCCTTTTTTAATTAATTGTGCTAATAGTCCACGTTTTTTAGATCTATTTGCAAAGAAGTACCTAACGCCTAGATTAATTGCAAGTATAATCATGATTAAAACTAAAGCTGAACCCCATCCTTGAAGTTGAGCACTATCATATGGCAGTAAAGACAGCCTCCAAATTCTCAACGGTAACGCATCCATTGGAACATCCATACTGCTGAAGAATTGACTACTACCTAGAATAGTCATAATTAATGGAGCAGTTTCTCCGCCAATTCTTGAAACAGAAAGTAAAATTCCAGTAATCATTCCATTTTTAGCTGCAGAAATTACAATTCTAAAAGTGATTACCCATTTTTTTAAACCTAAAGCAGTTCCAGCTTCACGATAAGTCATTGGAACCATCTTTAATGATTCTTCAGTAGTCCTAGCAACTATTGGAAACATGATAAGGGATAATGCAAATGCACCTGCCCAAACTGAGAAGTGTCCAAGTAACAATACTATTACCAAAAATGCAAAGATCCCAAGAACGATTGATGGAAATTCCATGAATACATCATTAAAGAAACGAATAGAACGTGCAAGTTTGTTATCTCCATATTCAGATAGATAAATTCCAGACATCACACCTATCGGCACTCCAATCAAGCTGGAAAGACCAATAATTATCAAAGTGCCTTGAATTGCAGGTCCAATTCCACCCTCACCAGAACCTATAGCTCCAGGAGTTTCAGTTAAAAATTCATAACTTATTGCAGCAATTCCATTTTTGAAAACTTCAACAAGTATACTTCCCAATGGAATAATGGCAATTATCACACAAGCAAATACAATAATTCTAACGGTTTTGTCCACCATGAGGCGTTTTTCAACATTATTTTTGAATAAATTCCGATATTCCTGTCTTCGTTCAGTTGTAGTGGTCAATTGTTTATTGCACCCTCCTTCACTTTGAGCATCCTTGTAACAAGAATGTGAGCAACGATATTGATGGCAATTGCAATTAATAACAAGACTAAAGCTACTGCAATTAATGCTGGCAGATGTAAAGATGCAGGAGAGGCTTCTACAAACTCATTTGCAATAATACTAGACATTGTTTGACTAGGTTTGAATAAAGATGAAGGAATAGCAGCTATTCCTGTTGCATTTCCAATTAACATTGTTACGGCCATTGTCTCACCAACAGCCCGTCCCAATCCAAGAATAGATGCACCAATTAAACCAGTTTTAGAATATGGGAATACTGCAAGTTTAAACATCTCCCATTTTGTTGCACCCAACATGTAAGCAGCTTCTTTTTGTTGTTGTGGAACAGCTTTCATAACTTCACGAGAAACTGCAGAAACTGTAGGTATAATCATAATTGCTAAAATAACACTTGCAGTAATTATGTCAAGTCCAAAAGGAGTTCCAGAAAATAAGAAAATAGAATCACCAAAAAGATTATGGAGGGGTTCTTCAACCCAATCTTTAAAATATATTCTAAAAACAAATAGACCCCACAATCCATAGATTACACTTGGTACAGCAGCTAATAGTTCAACAATGAATCCCAACGGACCACCTATTTTTGGAGGAGCATCTGAAATGAACATTGCAATTCCAATACTAAGTGGGACACCAATCAACATGGCAAGAGATGCAGTAACCATAGTTCCCAAAATATAGGGCAACACTCCAAAGGATTCTCTTCCTTCTACTGCATTCCAATCAGTTTTTGTAATAAATGACAAACCATCTTCTTCCCAAATCGGATAAGATTCAGAGATTAATTGAAATACTAATAATGCAATCATGACTAAAACAAAAACACCAGCACAAGTAGCACCTATTTTGAAAATTTGATCAGAGATTGGACGCCTACTTGGTTTCTCAGGATTTAGTTTTATTTTTCCCATAATATTTAGGCGTGAATGTGGAGATATCTAGAAGATGATCATATTTTATGCGAATATCATAGTTCTATATAGATTATCTACTAAATTGTAAATAAGACAATTTTTCAATAGTTTCTAATTGGGAACAATAGAAAATACAAGACAATCACGTAGAATGCAGCTTAGTGGAGGTTCTACATACATTATTTCACTACCTAAAAATTGGATTGAAGAGCTAAAGATCAAAGTTGGAGAATATGTCACCATAGTAAAAAATCCAAATCAATCATTAACACTAATTCCAAAAGAAGGAGAAAATCAAACCAGAAAAAGTACTGCGATCATTCCTTCAAATCAAAAAGAATCAGGAGAATCCATTAAACGAAAAATTATTGCAGCATATCTTGCAGGATACAAAACCATTAAAATTCAAACAAAGGGAATGAGAATTCCTCCCGAACATTCAAGAAGTGTTAGAAACTTAGTTCGCTCTTCAATGATTGGAACTGAAATTGTAGAATCAAGTTCAGAAGTGATAATTATTCAAATTCTAACGAGATTACCAGAGTTATCATTTGATACAGCTCTAAAAAGGATGTACCTGATGGCAAATAATATGGTAATTGAATCAATGGAATCACTTGAAGAAATAGATGTAAGTCATGCAGAAGAAGTGGTGAACATGGATGACGAAGTAGACAGATTCGGTTTGTACATAAGAAGGAATTTAGTTTTAGCAGTAGAGAATCAAAGCATTCTACAAGATATGGGGTTAAGAAAGTCTTCTGATTGTTTAGGATATAGAGCGATTGTTAGTAGGATTGAAAGAATCGCAGATCATGCAGGATTAATAGCAAAAAGAACAAAATTCATGGAAGAAAAAATCGATTCAAAAATATTATCAAAAATGAAAAGTCTTTCAGAAAAATCACTTAAAGTTTTTGAGGAATCAATTACTGCAGTACAAGAACAGGACTTTGAGAAAGGAGAAAAAGTTGCTGAAAAAGTTAGTCATATCATAGATGAAGAAAAGCAAATCATGGGCAAAATTAAAGAAAATGAAAAAAATGCCACGGTAATTAGATTTGTTTTAGAAGACTTGAGAAGAATTGCAGAATACTCTAGTGATATTGCAGAAGTTGCAATAGATGAAAATATTCAGAGTATCATATCAGAAGAATAGTAAGATAGGCTTTAAAAAATTAAAAATAAAATAAGAAAAAAGAGTGTTTACTCTTGGACTGTGAATCCAGGTCCCCAATCATCAGTGTCTCTAAGATCACCAGTGTTTAGGGTTTTGGCATATGTTGTTGTTTCAAACATTGCATCATACACAGGACTGTTTGGATGGTATCCCTTACATTCTAAAAGGAATTCATTTGTAAGTGAAAATCCCTTAAAGAAACTTTCCTCATCATCATGCTGTGTTTTTACTGTGTAATCTGTACTTCTACAATCAGAGTAGTTGAATGCTCTAACATTGTTTTCCCCATATACAAGAGTGACATCAACATCAAAGAAATCAGTCATTGAGCCGCTTCCAATAGAGTTTTGACCAATTTTTTGTGCTTCATCTACATGCTTGTACAATAACGGATATTCATTTGGAACAGCTGTCAATTCTAAAGTTGGATTTGTTCTAGTCAAAGTAGTTTTTGAACCACCACTTGAAACTGAAAAAATCTGTTCAACTTCAGGAAAGTTTACAGTCTCTTGTCCATCATCAAAAGTAAAAGTTACAATTGCTTGAGGACCAGTTCCCATATTGTAAGGATTTTCCATGTATGAGCTACTCATTTTGGATGATGACCAGATAGGTTCATCACCTTGAATTTTATGATATGTCGGATTTTGAGGACTTATGCCTGAGCATTCAAAATCAATTTGCTCAACAATTGCAAATCCACGCTTTCCGGTATATCCTTCTTCTTTATCAAAATAAGTTTCAATAAAGAAAGAAGACACTCTACAATCAGAATAATCTAATCCCCTTACACTATTTCCATTATTTGTAAACTCAACTTTTGCATCAAAATCATCGCGTATAGCAGTAGTGATACCCCCAACATTTCGGGCTTCGTTAATTGCTTTATCTAATAACGGATGGTTAGAAACAATTCCTTCAACATGAAATGATGGATTGTTATCATCAGATTCTGCAAATCCTGATAAGGATTCAAAGATTGGGAATTCAATTATTTCTATTCCGCCATGAAATTCAAGTGTAACAATTGCCCTTGCGTCTTCAGCAAATTTGTATGGAGTTTGACCAAAATCTTCAAAAGTTGATGCTCGTGCTGTTGTATATGTTGATTCAATTTCATCGTTGGATGCAACACCACCACATCTGAAATCAATGTCATCAATTATTGCAAATCCTACTTTATCAGGATAAAATCCATAACTTTCATAGTCATCACTAAGGGTTTTTACTTGAAAATCATCGACTTCACAATCATTGTAATTGATATCTCGAATTGTTTCAGATTCACTTGCAATTTGGATATTTACATCAAATGTTCTAAATGGGTATTCATAGTGATTAACACCATCAGTAGATGAAAACTGATATTGATAATATTGGTCTATTGCTTTATGCAATAACGGTGCCTCGTCAACTACTCCTTGTACATTAAATGTAGTTCCAGAATTTGAAACGAAATCAGTGGTTGTAGTAAATACTGGAAAATGATGGGTTTCAGTACCATCTCTAAATACAAATTCAGCTGTAGCAGATATGCCATCTGACATTTTGTATTGTTTTTCAGTTTCTTCTGCAAATACATCAAAGTTTGAAACAGATGCAATTGACAATAAAGCAACTAAACTCATTATTGTAGTTAGTAAGATGTTTTTTGTAGTCATTGAAAAATAGAAATCATTTTGATACTATAAGCTGGATCCTTATTCTCTCCGAATAGAACATATCAATAGATAGTCATCGTAATGCTATATAGAAAATCTTTTAGGAAAAATAATAATTAAAATAAAATCATAGAATAAAACTTTAGAATATGTTTAGAAAAAATGAATGAGCATAGTTGAAAATAAATTCAAAAATAAAAATAAAAAAAGTTTAGACTTTGAGAATACCTTGTTGTATAAGATATTGTAGTCCGTTAATGTAGTCTTCATCTGTAATCAATCCTTCAGACCACCACTTTGCATTATCTCTAATCCATTTTGGAATTCCCAAGTCAGCTGCTTCTGCAGATGCCTCATAATCCCAAAGTTGTTCTCCATCGTAAGTTACTTTGGATAAACCTTGTTTTCCTAGTTCGACTACCTTATCGGCAAGTGGAACATATAGTAAACTTGGTGCAAATTCTTGTCCATCAGTAATCATCCAATGAATCAAATGGATTACAGCTTTTGCCTGTTCTTTGTTGTTAGTAACCGGTTTTAGATCATCATACACTAGCAGGTATGTGAAACTTGCAAGTGGATATGAATCTGGACCAGGTGCATTAACCAAAGATACAGGTACCCAGCTATCTTCAGATGCTGGCAAATTATCTGCAACGCCACTAGATGCAGCAGAAATGCTGTCTAATGTAGGTTCAATAAATGCAGTTTTGTCAGCATTTTCAATAAATGCAAAACTCATTCCAGTTTGGAAGGCATATGCAAGTTCAACATATCCAATTGAATACTCGGTTGTCTTTACAATTCCAGCAACACCTTCATTTCCTGCAGCAGCTAGACCATTAGGCCATGGAACAGATTTACCCTTACCTATTTGCTCATCCCATGTAGGACTAGTAACGGATAGATAATCTGTGAAGATGAAAGTAGTTCCAGAACCATCAGATCTATGTGCTGTAACAATTTCTTTATCAGGTAGATTCAATCCTGGATTCTCTGCAGTAATTACAGGATCATTCCATTTTGTTATTTCTCCTAAAAAGATCCCATCTATTGCTTCAGCAGTCAATTTGAGTCCTTTATTTGGAACTTCAGGGATATTGTACACTACCACTACACCTCCAATTGCTTCTGGAATGTGTAATGTTCCGGTAGCTAAATCTCTTTCGGCTTCACTCATTGGTTTGTCTGAGGCTGCAAAATTAACGGTTCCTTCAATGTGTTGTTTAATTCCACCACCACTACCAATTGATTGATAATTCAAGTTTACATTGTCATAGACATTTTTGTATTCAACTCTCCATAAATCAATTAATGGAAATGGAAACGTTGCACCAGCTCCTGTCAAATTGAATTCAACATTTGCATCTGGTGTATCTGGCATTGATTCGGCGTTTGCATCAAATTGTGGTACGATAGCAACTAGTGTTGCGATCAACAGTATTGATGTTATTTTTGTTCTCATTGGAGAGACATGTTTTTGAGTTTATTTACCAATAACAATCATAGATTACGGAAAAACAAGATCACTCTATTGTCTATATAGAAATCTATTCACAGTTTAACAATAGATCTTTGTCTGAATCTGAATAACATCTATCAGAGTTTGCACCACCATCTATAACATCAGAGCCAGAATTAGCATAAATTACATCAATTCCTGACTGACCTTTCAATACATCATGTCCAGAATTGCCCTTAATGGTGTCATCTCCATCTCCACCAGATACAATATCATCACCGTGACCGCCAAATATGCAATCATTTCCTAGTCCTCCAGAAATTAGATCATTTCCTGCCAAACCAAAAATCAAGTCATCAGCATCAGTTCCCTGAATGACATCATCTCCTTCAGTTCCTTGAATGAGATTGTAATCAAAATAGGCCTGACCACAGGTCTTTACAGTTATAGTTTGAGTTGCACTTGCAGAATGACCAACAGGGTCAAAGGCAATCCAGATGATAGTAGTTACACCAGGTGAAAATGCATCAGGTGCATTGTTGATTAGAGCCTTGATTCCACTTTGATCAGTAGCAGTTGCATTTCCATATGAGATACTAGTTAGATAATCAGTTGCCTCAACTTCTAATGATATTGGGGCAATAATGACAGGTTTTGTTTTATCATCAATTATTTCTTCAGCTATCTCAACAGTTGGAACATAATCAACAACTACAGGTTCTGAATAAAATGCAGTTTCAAATGATTTGATGTTGTGTTTTGCAGAATCAACAACTAGTAGTTCTCCATTAATTCCAATTGTGATATCTGTAATAATTTCAAATGAATCAGTGTATGGTCCTACTTGATCAAAAATATTTAATTTCAAATTAGAGTCTTGAGATAAATGTAAAATTTTATCATTTGCAGAGTTTACAATAAACATTTCACCACTAGGATCAACTGCTATTGCTTCAGGAGTAAATGCATAGTTTGATGAATGAAATGGAAATGACTTTAGGAAATTTCCTTTAGCATCAAATTTTTCTACTTTACTGTTTCCTTTATCAGTAACGTAGACATTTCCGTCTCCGTCAATATCAATACCAACTGCAGTTAAGAAATGACCTTCACTTAATCCACTAGAGCCAAATGAAGAGAGGAAATCACCATCAGTGGTAAATGTTTGAATTCTTTGGTTTCCGGTATCAACAACATATACGGTTCCATTATTTACAGCAATGCCATTTGGAAAATAAAATTGTCCTTCATAGATTCCTTTTCCACCCCATTGGGAAACAAATTCTCCATCAGTGGTAAATTTTTGAATTCGATTAAGATCACGGTCAGCTACAAAAACAGAATCACCAGATACTGCAATTCCTGAAGGATAATGAAATTCTCCTGAGAGTTTTCCACTTTTACCCCATTCAGTTAGGTATTGCCCCTCACTAGTGAATTTTTGAACACGTTTGTTACCCAAGTCACTAACATAGATACTGCCATCTTCACCTACTGCAATGAATTGTGGATGGGAAAAATGTCCTGCATCTACAATTCCAAATGAACCCCATTCTGTCAGATAATCATAATCTCCAAATCCAAATGAAGTTTGAGAAAAAGATGTGGCTAGTAAAAGTACAGAAATAGTCATTATTGTAATTGAGAGTTTCAACAATCAATCATGACAAAATTTGAGAAACATAACCAGAGTTAGCTAATGTTACAATTATTGTCAATTTTATCTCAAAATGGTTTGTTTACTTCACGCGTAAACACATAGCTTGCAAGTGCAATCATTGCAACTACAAAGGCTACCAAAATTCCGAGGCTCAAAATAATTGGAATTCCACCTTCAGAAACTCCAGTCATTAACTCTCTAACCAACAAAACTGTGTAAGTGACAGGATTTAGTTTTGCAATTACTGCAAGCCAATCTGGAAGTAACTCTAATGGGAATAATGCAGGACTGAGCATAAACAATGGCATTCCAAGAAAATTAATCATGCCCCAGAAAGTTTCCTGAGACTTTGCAGTAGCTGCAATCATTACAGAAATTCCAGAGAAACCCAATGAAAACAAAATGACAATTGCCATGATTGGGGCAATCATTATCGGGTTTGGAAAATTAACACCGATAGCTAGAGCGATTCCTAAAATCAAACTAGCTTGTAATGCGGCAATCAAAGAAATTGCAGCCATCTTCCCCAATGCAATTGCAGAGCGAGAAATTGGAGAAGACAAAGCTTTGTTCATAAAACCATACCGTCTATCCCACAAAGTATTCACACCGCCAAAGATACTTGTAAAAATTGCAGTAAGTATTATGACACCAGGTGCCATAAATTCAATGTACTCACCTTCAAACCCAATTGATTGAATTAGTGGTTGAGTTCCAGAAAAAGTATTACCGATTACTATAATCCAAATTGCAGGTTGAATCAATCTAATTAAAACACCACTGCGGGATTTTTTGTATCTCTTTAGTTCTCTCCAAAAAATTGTATATGTATCATATAGAACAGTGTTCATGCTCTCAACCTCTTCATCTTTGCATGTTCACGTTTTCTATTGAATCCAGATTCATCACCTTTAATTTCATGTCCAGTGTAAGAAATGAAAACATCATCAAGAGTTGGTTGTGTTAATGAAATTGATTTAATTTTGATTCCTAGTTCTGCAGATATTTGAAAGATTTTTGGAATTACTTCAGTACCATTTGATGCAAATAATGTAAGTTTAGAACCATCCTCATTAATTTTTGTTACAAATTCAATTTTTCTAATCTCAGTCAAAAAAGAATCTCTATTTTCCCCTTCATCAATTACAATAGAAATCACCTCATTACCCATGGCATTTTTCATTTTTTGTGGAGAATCAATTACTTGGATTTTCCCGCCATCAATAATTCCCACTCTATCACATAGTTGGTCTGCCTCCTCCATGTAGTGTGTAGATACAAAAATAGTCATGTCAAATTCAATATGGATTTTTTTGATATACTCCCAGATTTTTCTACGAGTTTGAATGTCCAATCCCACCGTAGGCTCATCAAGGAATAGCACTTTTGGTCTATGTAATAAACCACCAGCAATATCCAACCTTTTTCTCATTCCACCAGAATATGTAACAACAGCCTGATCTTGTTTGTCAACTAGTTCAATTAATTCCAAAACATCATCTATTCGTTTTTTTATTTCATTTTTTGGAATATGATTTAATTTTGCTTGCAGAATTAGATTTTCTCGTCCTGTTAGATATTCATCAACTGTTGATTCTTGTTGAACATATCCAATATTTTCTCTAACTTGTTTAGGATTTGCAGTGACATCAAATCCAGAAATCAAAGCTTCACCAGATGTTGGTTTGAGTAATGTTGTAAGAATCATCATAGTGGTACTTTTACCAGCACCATTTGGTCCCAGAAAACCAAAGATTTCACCTTTTTCTACAGTGAAAGAAACATCATTTACTGCAATAACATCTCCAAAGGATTTGGTGAGAGATTTTGTCTCTATAGAATACAATACATTGATCGCAGTTGTCAATTATAAATTGCTAAGGATCATTCCAGTCGATCCTCATAAAAAATTTAAAGACCGAATTGAGAGTTCAAAATATGAAAGGATTATGCCAAAAATGTCACTCATCAAATGTTGATGTAACAGTTCTAGAAGGAATTCCTGTGTGTGAAGTCTGTAGTAAAAAATCAGATTAATCAAAAAGGTATTTTGAAAAAAGAAAATTAAAAGAAATTATTCAAGTTTCTTGAATTCTTCTTTAGTCATTCTTAAAATGACTTTTTCTCCAACTCCCCAAATTTCAGATTTGGACAGGGTTTTTGAATGCATCAAACCATCGCTAACTTCAATTGTTTCTAATTCGTTAGTTTCAGAATTTTTATGCAATCGTTTTACTTTACCAATTTTGTGGCTATCAATATCAGTTACAGGAATTCCAGTTCTCACAGGAGGTCTGCTAAGAAGTAATGTTTTTTCTGAAAACTTGTCAATGTAATCATCAGATAGGAAATAGTCTCTTCTGAATCCTTGATGGATAGTTACACCGTTTACGGCTAGTGTATCTTGGTTAATGTGAATATGTTTGACTTTACCATATTCAATTCCTTCTCTATCAATGACTTTTTTTCCAGTAAATGTGTCTGCAGTTGCCAAATTGGTAGGCATTCCTTCAAGTTTTACGGACATGTGACATATTCAACAGATTTGCTTATCATAACGAATATCAGAAATTTCTATCAATGGGGTTAAATTACTTGACAGAAGAAAATTACGCATGGAGATTAAAGAAGAGCGTTTCAGACCAATCCTAACAACAAAGGGCAGGAAAACAGGAAAGGAACATTCCGTAATTCTCAGAGCAGTAAATTATAATGGAAAAATCTATTTTTCAAGACACAAACCAGATGGCGATTGGTTTCAAAATGCATTGTTAAATTCAGATGTAAAAATAGAATATAATGATAAAACATTCACAGGTAAAGCTCATCTAGTTCAGGATGAAGAACTTGATAAAAAAATTTCATCACTAAAGTATCCAGGAGAAGAAAGAGCCAAAGAGAAACGAGTAACTCTAGAAGTGACTTTGAATTAATTTGATTTTTTAAAAAATTTATACAAATAGTATACAGTCAATCCGCCAAGAATAGAAGTAATAATTACAAAGGGAATAAATAATTCGGTTGTAACTAATTCATTTGAAGACAATACAGTCTCAGCAACCCCTAAAGATTCTTCTTCAAAACTTTCAAATGAATCCAAGTCCATATGTGATTCAGATTCAGCAGCCATTGGGGCAGATGCAGTAGGGGACGCAGCAGATTCATCAGCAGCAAGGAACGGAGATGATTCTAATTTTTGAGAGGATTCTTCAACGGATGAGGCACCTCTATTTGATACATTATCAATTATTGTGATTTGCTTTTCTTGATTAATTTGAGATAATGAAAATAATCCTGAAAGACCAGTTGCTATTCCTAGACCTGCAACTTTGTAGATGTGTCTAAAAGAGCGAACTAAAAGTTTGCTTTCTTTAGTTTTTTCAGAAAGTTTTGGTGGAACAATTACTATACTAAACTTTGATGCAGTGTAAAGTTTCATGTCTTGAGATTTTGAATTTTTTTCTATTTTAGATATTTTTACAACACCAAGATCCTGTAGTTTGTTAAGATGATATTTTACTAGTTGAAGAGACACATCACTCTTTTGAGCAATTTGAGTGGCTGTCAATTCCTCATTGAACAACAATTGAAGAATTTCACGACTAGAATCATTAGTAAAAATCTCTCCAAATGACTTTATTTTTTCATCGTCAGTTGCAAGTATTTTGATATTTTCAATCAGTTCATCTTCAGGTAATTTTTCATCAGACAATAGAGTGTATAATGAAAATCTAGTATATGTAAATTGTTTGGTGAAATTGAAATTTCACTAAACCTTTTATCCCAAACTACGAAGTAGTAGTAATCACTAAATGTCAGTTTTCAAAAAAATGATTATCTGACAAAGTAAGGAGAAAAAAATGAGTTCAAAAATAATAATACCAATTGTAATCGCCATTTCGGTAATAGTTACAGCAGGAATTATGTTCTCATTAGGATTTGACAATCAACCGCAAATCACACAAACCACTCAAACAGAAATCATCTATGTAGATAAGACAGTTTCAGAATTTTTTGAGGGAACAAATGATATTAAAAAAATATCATCACAAGAAAATCTAAAAGAAATTCTTGAGACGTCCTCATTGCTTGGAGGCAATTACTACGACAACAGAGTATTTCCAAGAGCATTCATGGCAGTAGATGAGATGGTCATGATGGAGAGTGCAGAATCAGATGCAATGATGGCAGTTCCCACATCAGGAGTTTCTAAATTTGAATCAGGCGGATCTGAATATTCAACAACAAATGTTCAAGTCCAAAATGTAGATGAGCCAGATTATCTAAAAAATGATTCAAAGTATGTTTACATTGTATCACAAAACACACTTTCAATCATTGATGCATATCCTGCAGAATCTGCAGAATTAGTTTTAAAAATTGCATTAGACATTGAATCTCAATACATTCAGAATATGTTCCTAAATGGAGATAAATTAGTAATTTTTTACAATGGACAAAGTGATGATGAGATTATTCCACAGTATGACTTTGTCCCAAGACGTTCATACAGTCCAGTAACGCATGCACTAATTGTAGACGTCTCAGATAAAGAAAATCCAACAATTCTCAAAGATTATTCAATTGATGGCCATTTCATGGATGCAAGAATGATTGGAGACTATGCATACTTTGTAACAAATAGCAATTTAGATCATCAATATCCAAGACTTCCAATAATAATGGAGGATTCAGTTAGAATCATGACACCAGATGCATTTTACTTTGATAATGTTGAACAATTTTCAAACTTTAACACTTTAACTGCAATTGATATTTTTGGAGATAAAATTAATTCAGAATCATTTCTAATGGGATATTCTGGAACATTTTATGTTTCTGAAGATAACTTTTACTTGACATACCAACAAAATACACCATTTGGATTTTATGAAAACTCTTCACGAGACAGATTCTTTGATGTTGTAGTTCCATTATTACCAAATAACATTCAAGAACAAATCAAATCAATACAGAATGATTCTTCAATAAATTCAACAACACAGTGGATGAAAATTTCAGAATTGATGCAAAAGTCATATAATGAAATGGAGAAAAATGAAAAAGAAGAATTATTTGAATTAATCAGAGAGGCATTAAATGAATATGATGCTAAAATTCAAGAAGATACAAGAAAAACAATTATTCATAAAATTTCAATTGATGAGGATAAAATAGAATATGTTGCCAAAGGTTCTGTTCCAGGTATATTACTAAATCAATTCTCCATGGATGAAAACGGAGATAGATTTAGAGTTGCAACAACAACTGAATATTATATTCAACATCAAGGTACAGTTAGAGCAAATGCAGTATATGTTCTTGATGAGCAACTAAACATTGTTGGAGGATTAGATGAAATTGCACCAGATGAGAGCATTTTCTCAGCACGATTCATGGATGACAGACTATACCTAGTTACATTTCAACAAATTGATCCATTCTTTGTAATTGATTTGTCCTCAGATACACCTAAAATTCTAGGCGAACTAAAGATTCCAGGATTTTCAAATTATTTGCATCCATATGATGAAGACCATGTAATTGGCTTTGGTAGAGACACAAAAGAAGTAGATAATGGCAGAGTCCAACAACTAGGAATCAAAATAGCATTGTTTAACGTAGCAGATGTAAAAAACCCCATAGTTGCAGATGACATCATAATTGGCGATAGTTCAACACATTCAGAAGCACTACACAATCACAAGGCATTCTTCTTTGATAAAAAAAGTGGAGTGTTATCAATTCCAGTAAGTGGAGATGCTGAGAATCTAAATGGAATTTCAAGTTCCAAGATGTTTGCACCAGATTATAATCGATGGAGTGGTTTCTATGTATTTGATGTAGATATATCTGAAGGATTTAACCTCAAAGGAACCGTAACTCATTCTGCTGAAGATTCACGTTATTATGGAATGGGCAATGCAAGAACATTTTACATTGATGATATCTTGTATACTGCATCTGAAGCATTTTTGAAAATGAACTATCTGAATAACTTGGAAGAAGTTAATTCAATAAAATTAGAAAATACAGGGAAGTTTATTGAGTATATAGATGAAGAAGTAATTCGTGAAGCTATACCAGATGGACAATAGTTGAAACGCCACGTCTATCAATCTCCACATCATTTTCAATTTCACTTAGAGTAACGGTAAATGAAATGACATCACGGGGTTTTGCATTTTCTGCATGTAGTTTCAAATGAATATCCAACATTTCAGATTCCTGAGTGATTAAATTTTCCTCATCTAATGAAGCATCGCAAGTAGATTCAATTCTGAATCGGTCATCTTTAAAATGAAATCCAAGTTTTATTTTTCTTCCTTTTCTTCCAGAGCCTTTGACATTCACATCAATTAATCCAGGACTTGTTTCAGTATAGCCAGATTTTTGATTCACAAAAACTCCAATTTCAAGAGGTTTACCAGCGGTAGATTCAGCCATCTTTTGAATTCCATCATTCATTACAACATCAATTGCTTTGATAGATGTTGCAACTTTGGCAATCCATTCATTGGTTCGGGTAATAGTAGCACGAATTCCTGCTCGTCTTCTCTTGTCTTCCTCTTCAGACAATTTGTAATAATCAACCCATGCCTCATAATCATGAGAGATATCCTCGATAAAATCAATACAAGTTCGCTTGTAATCATCAACATTGTCAGTTCTAAGTGAGGCATCATCAGTCCTCATCCCATCAAAATCCATAGGCATTGCCATGTTATCATCTACTATGAAGTTCTAAAAAAACCAATCTTGAAAGAAATTAATGAATATAATAGGAATTTTTCAACATACAATCATGATATTTTCAGAATTGGTAGAAGATTTACAATCAGAATTAAAAAAAGACCTTGCACAAATTAGATTTCTATTAAAGAAAAATCCTGCAATGGCATATACCAGAATTGTAGAGATAGGTAAGGAAGTAGGCAAAAAATACAAGATCAAATTAATTGTAAACTTTCCAAAACAAGGAAAAATTGATGAATTTGAAAAGTATGGGAAAAGAGATTTGAGTTTAATTATTGATTACGATAGAAAGAGATTCCCCATAGACAGAGAAGTCATTAAACAAAAAGCAATAGAAATGCTAGGGGATGTTAAAACTGAAGACGCATACATGTATGAGAACAAAGAAGGAGTCAGAGTATTTACTGATGATTGGAAGATAGACATCCTACCACATTCAGTTCACATTTGGACTGATTTTGATGATAATGTCACAGCATTTTGTAATTGGTTAATGGAAAATGCATATGAAATGAAAAAGAAAGAATAATTTTAAAAATTAAAGGCTTTCAAGTTTTTCAAGTAAATCTTGAGCTTCAGAATTTTTTGGTTCAAGTTTTATTACCAATTTACAGCATTCAATTGCTTCATTTTTTTGCTCTAATGCTAAATGTACATTAGTTTTCAAAGTTAATGTTTCAACATCATCAGGATCTAATTGAAAGGCTTTTTCAAAATATGGTAATGCTCTTTTTGCATCATCGACAATAAAAAAAGCACTTGCTAGAATAAACATGAAATCATGATCATCAGAATATTCTGATTCTAAATTGAGTCCAAATTTGATTGCTTCATCATATTCTCCATCTTTGAGGAGTTTCTTGATATGACGTTTTGGTTTATTGAAAAGTCCAACCATTTGTTGATCAGATTTTTATCAATTTACAACAATTTGAATGTAAGACTTTAAATGCTAATCATACCAAGATGGAGGTTCTGAACCACTTGATGCAGGACTAGAACCTGCAGTAGTAATCTTCAAGATTCCTTCTTTGATTAAAAATTGTATTCCTTGAACAAATGAATCATCATCTATTGTACCCTCAGCCCACCATCCAGCATTATTCTTTATCCAAGATGGAATTTCATTTGAACTTGAATTTGACCCTTGGGATGTTGGAGGTATCTTCATGATTCCTTCTTTGATTAAAAATTGTATTCCTTGAACAAA
>Ga0114934_10000943_pt1 | contig 18941 bp, 31 predicted proteins | sample 4SBtaG_2_FD_99695 | JGI IMG/M metagenome (GOLD analysis project Ga0114934, IMG submission 99695) | Deep subsurface microbial communities from Kolumbo volcano to uncover new lineages of life (NeLLi) - 4SBTROV10_white metaG | ecosystem: Environmental > Aquatic > Marine > Volcanic ...
CATAGGTGGGAACGTCTAGCATGGTTGGTTATAGGTACTATGACTGCTGGTGTTGTAGCAGTTGTGGTACAATCTTTGAAATTTTAGAGAGGACTAAATTATGGAAACTGAAACTGTAGGTATTGTTACTCACATGATGACTTGGTTTGGAGACATACCAGCTTGGCTCACGGCGATTACAACAGTGGTCACAGCCGCCACAGCTATCACCGCAATAACTCCAACCCGTAAGGACGATATGGTTATCGGCAAAGTACTATGGGTGCTTAACATAGTTGCTGGCAATGTTGGTAAGAACAAAAACCTAGACGCTTAACCAAGGTGCAATTCCTAGGTTTAATAAAAGTACTGCTCCGATTGGTCGGTACTTTATCAGAATGGGCTATGCGTAGACAACTGATAAAGGCTGGCGAATCGGCAGCAGTGAACAAAGGTTTGGTAGATGTTGCAAACACCATTGAGAAAGCTCGTAGGGCTAGGAGCGATATTGATAGTAAGCGGTTGCGCTCTAAGTACCGCCGTAGTTCCAAAGAAGGCGATTAGCTATATACCTTGTGTCTCTCTCCCCGGCCCTTTCTTATACGAGGACGAAAACATAGACCCTCATTTCCCTGTCCGAATGAGTGAGGAAACTTTAGAATGGGCAGATAAGTACAACGCTGTTTGGGAAAGTCTGTGTGAATGATTTGTATTTACTGTGGAGCAGATAAGGGCAATAGTGTTACTTGCACTAGATGTGGTGGAATGAAAGGAAAGTAGATGTACGGACTGTTAGCAAATGCTGGACGCAGAGAGGACAACGCTGCCCTAGGTGGTCAAGTAGCTCATATTAGCGCAGCAGAGGCAGACTTGCTCAGGCGGTTGGGCGGTGCTGGTAGCGTAAACCCTATAACAGGTCTTCCTGAATACTGGGCAATGGGGTTTGGGCCAGCAGCAGTCGCTTCAGCTACATCAGGTTCATCAGGTTCATCAGGACCGGGACCTATGGGAATAGGCCCTACAGCAGTAGCACAAGGATTAGCTGCTTTGGGATTAGGAACGGGATCATCAGCACCGGGGTCTACGGGAACAGGTAGCTCTGTAACTCCTGCAAATACGACAAAAGGCAGCCAAGGTGATGGAGGAACAAATCAAGGACTGTCCTTTTCCCCTCTTGCTAACAGCACATATGGCCGTGCTGCTAACATGGCAAATGCAAATATAGCGGCTGACGCTGGATTGACTCCGGGGATGAGTGTCTTTGGACAACTAGGACACGTTCTTGGCAAGGCTTCAACAACCGGGATACTTGGATTTCTAGGAGATTCAGGAGCATTAGGTCCAGCAGTACAAGCAATGGTAAGGGGAACAACCACTCCTACATATGGGGGTGAGGGGTCTTCATCAGCGGGAACAAGCCAAGGGACTAGTGGTCAGACAAGCCAAGGGACTAGTGGTCAGAATACGGCTGTTATAGGGGGTAGTCTAGACACAGGTCTACAGGTAGTAGGTACTGGACTACCTCAAAACGTAACACAACCGGGAATATCCATAGTATAGAAACGGATTATCTTAGTAGATGTCTATCCTTGAGCTTGTCTAGTCTGTCGTTTAACTCTTTCAGCTTTTTATACGACTCCTGTAGCTGCTCCTGAAGTTCTTTAACATTATGGCGTAATATGATGTTCATAGCTTCATGGTCATAGTCCATAAGATACCTCTCAGCGTCTTCCCTATCTATAGTTTCAAAAAGAACTTCATCTTTAGGAGACACAACCTGATACCCTATCCCATTAGCTGGACCTTGGTGTATATAACGTATCTCTCGTATTCGTAACATCAGACTCCGCAAGAACCGCCATGCTGAGTAATACTACATATATCATGTGTCTCAATACCTTCTTCAAACTCTTCTCCTAGCTTGTCTACAGCTTCACTGTATGGCACAGAGCTAAGTGGTTGACCCCCTCTACATCCGTTAGGATACACAGTGAATCCGCGCAAGCGGTGAGCGTAAGAAGCAAGAGTGTTAGCAAAACTAGATACAGTATCCTCATTGTTCAGCTTTGTTCCCCATGCAGGTAAATTGATAGTAGATGAAATAGCCATGTCTACATAATCCTGTACATCTGCTTGAAAAGCAATACGTCTTTTATAATCCTCTGCAAGATCAATAGCAGACTCTATTTTTTCTGGCTTAGTTCCATGAATGTTGATGATCTCTTGTGCTGCGCTATCGACAACATATTGATAATGCCATCGTTGATTAGCTTTCAGATACCTACGGCGATAGGCAACAGCAAATATAGGTTCAATGCCAGTGCTAGTGCCAGCAAGGATACCAATTGAGCCAGTTGGGGCAATCGCTCTATTAGCCACAGGAGTAGATATAGAGAGATAACTAGAGAAATCGCGGCTAACACGATCACTAACCCCTCTATAAATTGAAAGCCATTGATGAAGCTCTGGAGAGACATCGTATGTATACCCCTTCTTTATCAACCACTCATGTACTCCCATCAGACCAAGACCTAGCCTACGATTCTTCTCCCGCACTCTATTGACACGAGAGTAAGGGAGCGAAGCTTTCAATGTCCCGCATAGGAGAAACTTTGTAGCAAGTTCGCACACAGTAGAGAACTCTGCTATGTCTTCTATACGCCCAAGGTTGAGCGAACCAAGGTTACAAACGTCTGAATCATCTGCACTAGTGACCTCAGTACACGCATTACGAAGTGTTTCATTCTCCTTATCAAAAAAATTAAAGCTAAATCCCGGTTCGGCGGTGGATAGAGCTTGTTTAACATTCTTGAGAAAAACATCCCCGACATTCTTTGTCTCCCAATATTGTGTAAGCCATTCTGTATTATAGTTTAGACTTACATTTGTCATGTCCAAAGGAGCAGGGAAATTAAAATCCTGTTCCTTAACTTGGCCTAGAGACACGCCAGTGTTTCCAACTGGCATATCGTACCAATTCTTAGCCTCTAGAAGAGCTTCTGCATCAAGATGGTTCCAGTTGAGACTCCCATAGATAGCACTTCTACGACTTCCCCCCTGCATCACCCTGCGGCCTATCTCGTTTATCATCTGCATCTTTGGTATCGGTCCACTCGCTATACCACCTGTTGACTTCAGACCTGAACCAGAGTGGCGATAAACTGAGTAGTCTATCCCGATACCTCCCCCCGTCATCAAACAACTTTCTGACTTCCATGATAAGTTCGCCCAATCCTCTCTTGTATCTTCCTCTGCTTTGAGGAGATAACAGTTATTGAAAAATTTACTTGCTCTTCCAGCATAGTATAAATAACGCCCACCCGGAATAAACTTTAACTCAGTTATATACTGGATAAGCTGATCCTGCTCATCCTTGGTCATCAAATCTCCACATACATCTTTAACCAAGGTGCGGGAGAGGTCTGCCCAAGTGTGGCAATCTTCATGTGCATATTTATGTCTAAAGATATCTTCAGAGAACTTAGAACGAAACATAGGGTTTTCATTAGACTTAAATATCACATTCATGGCAATCCACTGGCCTCATTTCAAATAGGGTTAAATTTTCCTGCACCTTGTCACGATGCGCTAACAATAAGTCTAGAGAGCTTATCCCCAGAATTTCAATTATAGTTTCTGGGGAATAAGCATCTGCTATGTCTCTGAGAATATCATCAGAAAGCATTTTTTACCACAGCCTTCTTCTTTTTCTCTCTACCTAGATACCAGACAGGTCTACCACTCTTGAACTCAAGGTTGATATCCTCATCTTTCCAACACTCCTTTTTATGAGAGCAATAGGAACAGTTGATACCAACTTTGGTCCTACCGTATCTATCTTCAACAGACCTAAAGCCTCTCTTTGGCGGCTCATCTTCAGCTAGAGCAGCCCTGACAGTAGCAATCCTATCGCTCGTGTCTTCCATATCAGAGTGGGTGTAGGTTGCAAGCTCACCACCGCTTTTATCAAAAGCTAGAAAGGTTCCTTCCTTATCTCCTAATGCGTTAGCATATCCACTCATTTGAGAGATATATCCAAAAGGATCATCATCAGGAAGAGTACCATTCTTGAACTTCTTCATCCCAAAGCTGCTAGAGCTTTTAACATCTGTGAGCATACCATCAATTCGCGCATCGATATGCCCTCTGATCCCATCGATTTCTACCTCTTTCTGTTGGTCCTCAACAGTGTGACCAGCTTCCTTAACAAGATAGAGGATAACTGCTTCCACCACATCGCCCACCATAAACTTTAATTTCGTCTGAGGGGTGAGAGGTTCGGGATCATGTGTTCCTTTTAAATCGTACCAGAGAGCGCGACTACAGGGCTTCCCTAGGTTGGACATCCTGAGAGTCGGTTTCCTATCACTGGTGCTGCTCCAAAGCTGCCTACGCACCCCTTCCATGATAGCACTACCCATGCCAAAGAGGTATTCCTGATTAGGACGCTTAGTCCCGTTCTCAAGAAGCTGATAGACATCCTCAACCAGAGTATCAATTGTTTTCATCTTGATACTCCAAAGCTACTATATTTTTATACATTTCTCTTTTCCCATTCCTAAGTTCATAAATACGTTGATGTGCGTAACCATGTTCTCTACACCAATCTCGTAATGTTATATCAGAAACCCATTCCTGTTGTCCACCATAATATGAAACTAAAAATGGACCTCTATAACTAGAACCATTTACCCCGCTTAGTTTTTCACGGAGTTCTTGAGAAAGATAGCTTTTCACAGGACGAAAAAACTTAATTCCACCTATGTTAGCATTATACCATTCATCGCTCTCTAAAACACCTAGCTCTACTTGAAGTTTTATCTCGTTATAGTACAGATTCCGCTTATTATCACAGAGCATTAGTATTTCAAATGTGAATTGACGCTTCCCCAGTTTCTTTATTTCTGGTTTAAGGTACTTAGAGCTACTACAATAGTATCTCCACTCGCTGGCCTTGATCCGTTTACCTCTGCTGAACTTATGCAGGTGCTTACACCCGATATACTTTTTATCGTTAGTAAGATTTGTTATTTTATAGACGAAACCAAGGTGGGCATCAGGATCAAACTCACCTACTTCTGAGATGTCCCAATGCCCGTAAGGTTGTTTAGGCATCTAAAATTCAGATGCCTTTTGTCCCTCACCGTCTGGAGCGTATTCAATAACGTCCAGAAGTTTAACAGCGGTGAAAAAGGTACTCAATCCCTTACCATATTGGTTATCGTAAGGACGCTGAGTAATCTTCACGACCCCAGTTGACCCGTTAGAGATCATCGTAGGGCCATCGTAAGGCTCCCCATCCTCGTTGAAGAGGTCAGGTTTGTAGTTAGAACGAAGCTGCACATAAGGCATTCCGTTATGCCTCTCAGGGTCTTGCTTCAGCTTCAGGCCAAGTTTCTTAGCCTTGGCAATCTGATCCCCAGAAAGAAGAACAGCGACACTATAGTGATCGTAGCGATCCTTAGTGTCGAAAATATAAGGATACTGTAAGGAACCCTCAAGGTAGTCGAAAGTAGTACGTTTATTTGTAGCCATTTAGTGTATCTCACTCCAGTTGTTGCCTAAAATTACATCACAATCAAGCTCACAGCGTAAATTAAATTGTTTATTTACTGACTGTAGGCTTATTCTAACACACTCACTCACCCTGTCAACATCATTATGTGCGGATTCTATAACTAACTCGTCATGTACCATAGCAACGATTTTAGAATCCAGACCTTCTGCCAACATTTCTCTATCGGTATTCATAAACCAGTTTTTCATCAAAACGGCAGAAGACCCTTGAATCAGAGTGTTTAAACTAGCGTGAGGGTGACGAACACGCAACACTCTTCCATCAATACCTTTAACAGTTCCCCTTGTTCTTCCTTTATTGGTAACTGCTTCTCGTAAACGCATGAAGGAAGGAAGATTAGACAGGAACCTCTCTCGTAATTCTTTACCATCGGAAGCAGTACCGCCCACCACTGTGCCTAATTTGGCATCTCCAGCACCATAACAAAGCGCATAGATAAAAGTTTTTGCCGCATCACGATTAGGAAGTCCAGCCATCTTCTGATTGGTTGAGTGTATGTCTCCTTCTAGAACTTCTTTCGTATAGTCTGGATCATTCATATAATGAGCAAGAACTCTCAACTCTAAAGATTTGGCATCTGTGTCTAGAAGCTGATAGCCATGTTCAGCTATCCATAACTCTCTACATTCGAGGCCGTATGGTTTCCGCATAGATGGTATCTGTTGTAAATTCGGACCTGATGAAGACATCCTATTTGTTATAGCTCCAAGAGAATGAAATTTACAATGCACTCGCATATCAGGACCACAGTTTTGTATCCAAGAGTCGAGCATACCAGTTCTTTTCTGTAGAACGAAGTATTCTGCAAGTACTTTAGCCTCTGGTATGTCGCATCTGCTTAAAGTGTTCTCGTCAATTTTAGGAAGTCCCGTTTCGGTAAACTCTTTAGGTTTCCATCCACGCTCTTTTAATCGCTCACCAATTTGTTTCCTACTAGCAGGATTAAACGGAACATACTTTGTTTTGGTTTTAAGTTTTATCTCTGTATCAGGAAATGTATCCTGCATTTGAAAAGTTATGTCCTTTTGTTTTTTAATTAGCTTTGAATAAAACTTATATGCCTTCTCTAAATTGAAAGCAAAACCAGCGTTTTCTACTTTATTTACAAGGACTTGCATACGATGCTCACTGCGAATAGACTCCTTACTAAAATAAGGAAGTTCGCGTAAAAGTTGATGATACACTTTTTCACAAACTAGAACATCATTTTTACAGTACTCTAACATTTCATCATTAAGTTCATCCCACCCGTTAGAGTACTCAGTCTTTTTAAATTTTAATCGATCACCCCATGCTGCAAGACTATGCCCACCTTTTCTATCGGGACGGGATAGACGCGACATTATCAATGTGTCTACCTGTTTAGAAAGAGGTAAATCCATTCCCCATAATTTTTTCAGAACTGGAAAATCGTAACCACAACCATTATGTGCTATAACAGTAGAGTATTCATCAAAGAGATTAAAGTTAGGTTTAGAAGTGAATAGACGCATCGTGCCAAGACTTGTCATGCCATCGTCTATTTCTTTTAACCACATACAAAATATTTCTGTAGGGTTAAAGCCGTTAGCTTCAATATCTATAACGCACATTTTTTTAGTCATGTGGGAGCCACTTATTACCCGTTTTAGAAGCTAAAATCTTCTGCACCATTTCTAACTGCTTACCTATATCGCCTTCACTCCCTGTTGAAACATTTGCAAGAATACCATTAAGCCGATCCTTCAGGTCACGCTCTAGAATTTTCAATTCGTCAATAAGCATTAGCTTATACTGTTGTTCTTTATCCATCACCCTTGTCCTCGCTTTCGTTTATTATTCCTATGACAACTTTTAGGGCCAAGTTTCTTCCTATGGTTAAGAGGCCGCAATCGTGATCTACGGCGCACTCTACGCTCTCTTGAGAAAGGTTTCAAGATGTTCATTTAAAAATCCTCTTCTACATTTTCAAGTCTACCAGTAACCTTGTTATAGTATAGTCTTCCCGCCAGCCCAACATCGCCTGTATAGCGACATTTAAGAACTCGTAAGGTTACTGTGTTAGCTTCCACAGCATCATCAGCCATCGTGTTACGTTCTAATGCTATGACCGAATCACTTATCTGGCTAATCCCATGAGATCCGCGCAAATGGGAAAGATTTATCTCTGCATCAGACGCCTCATGCGACTTATCAGAAGAGAGGCGGCGTAGATGAGTGACAAGGTGGATGGTGCATCCTGTCTCTTCTGTCAATTGACGTAGAAGCGTCATAGTTTTGTCTATAGACTTACGCTCATCAGTAATGTCCAGACCAGACGACAGGATTGATAGATGGTCTATAAAAATTATAGAAGTCTCCAACCCTACAACCATGTAGCGAATACGTCCTAGAAGGTCTTGTACATTCATGCTGCCAAAGTGGTCGTAGAGATAGACCCTGCCACTTCCCAAGGTGTTGTCAAAATACTCCCGTATCTTTTCTTTAGGGTATGTGCTAAACACCTCGTTCAAATGAAGACGATCATTAGCCTCAACAGCTAGAATACCTCTCTTGGTACGCTCTAGACCTTCCTCAAGAGCGATAATTCCTATCTTTTTATCGGTACTCTTTAGATAGAAATGTTCCAACTCGCGCAGCACACTGCTTTTCCCCACTCCTGTACCAGCGCACCAAGTCACAATCTCTCTAGAGCGGATACCCAAGGTTTTCTCTTGAAGGTCTTTCCAAGGGAACGGGATAGAGACAATACTTTGATCGTCCCATAGACTGTCAAAATTGTCTGCAGCGTTAGCGATACCAGATGGGGTATATGGTTTGGCTTCCATAACATGTGTGGTAAATTCGGTAGCTTTCCCTGATGCGGAGTATTCACAAGCATCTTTCTTTTCAAGGGTTACTACATATGCTTTACCGGGAGAGAGAAGTTTAGCACATTTAGGAGCGGCTTCTCTTCCATTTTGGTCAGAATCAAAGCAGATATACACCTTGTTGAAGCTCTCAAGCAGTTCTAGATTGTTTCTAAAGTCTCGCTCTGCACTAGCGGCACCACTTTTGATAGATAGAGAGCAGATTATACTACGCTTCATCGTGTCAGAGGTGAGGCTCGTTGAGCTAGGGTCAATACGATTAGCCATTTGAAAGGCGGCAAGAGCATCTGCCTCTCCTTCTGTGACAATCACTGATCCTTCCCGCTTCACCGCATCCTTTCCCAAGGTCTGCACTCCGAAAAGAGAAGCCTCTTGAAAATTTCCATTAGTGTAGAAATTTTTAGTGGTGGAGCGGTGTTTTGCCCCAAGACGTAGACCATCTTGATCAAAGTAGGGGAACTCTATTGAGCCATCATGCTTCTCACTCGCTCCATAGTAATTCATAACAGCGGTGGATATATTTCTATCCTTCCACTTGATAGAACTTGGCTTTGGTTTAGACACGGTTCTCCTTTCCTCTGGCTTATCAACGGATGTATATTGGTTACAACTGAAACAATAGGTATGGTCACTATAGATAGATAACGGGTCTGATCCACCACAATCAGGACATGGCTGATGGTGTAGCTCAGTCATCGCTCACCTCGCTACCTAGAGCGGCATATCCAGCCATGTCGATGAACGAATCATCGCTCAGTTTGTGTCGTAGACGAGCAGCTTTGAGAAGCACCATCATAACACAGACATCAGAAGGGGTTATACTCTGTGTAAGATAACCACTCCACATTTTAGCTATCCTTCTAAAGTTGTGTTTTGGAGGACCATGCTCTAACTCTCTATCACCATTGATAAGGTCTGATGCCTCTCCTAGAACTTTGTACCTATTCATCCTTCTTTTTCTCCTTTTCTACAGCTTCACCAACTTTGAGAACAGTTCCTACCACACTTGCAAAGGCGACTACAAGCACTTTAAGTATCATTATCTGATTTCCTTTCTTCAGGCGAGGGGGTATCAAAAGATAATGCGTCATTTGAAGATACAATAGTATCGCCATATGACGCATCATCGATTGAGCTTTGACAGGTAGAGCAGACAAAATCGTGCCGCCTACGAGGAACATAATTGATTGGTAAAAGGGTATCGCAAATGATACATCGCATCAGGAAGTAAGATCCCCTGTTATACGATCATGTACTCTGGATATCTCAAAAGAGATGTCTTCAAGTTTGGAAAGTTGAGATAGGGAGATGTCTTTAGAATAGCAAACATCGTCTGCTATGTCCCTGACTGTGGAAGACCATTTGGTCAGGACAGAGGTGAGGAGAGCTTCGCTATCCCCGCTATAATCGGTCTTGACCTTGACATTTTTAAGAAACTTCATCTCGTTTTTACTTTTGACGAGAGCTTCTTTCATTTTAGATTCGCGCGGCATAAAAGGTTACTCCTCTAGTAAGTTTTTCAAGTGTTTGAGCTTACGGGTATAGATGGTGGAGGAGGTAATTCGCCTCTGGCGGTATTTTGGATCAGATAGAGATCGCGCCATCTTTGAACGCTTTAGTTGACGCTTTAGTCTCTCAATAGCACGTTCCCTATACTGATCATTATTGTTAGCCATAATTGAATCACCTTGTATCATATAAAGAACGTATAGTGTTAATACTCTATGTCTCTTTATATTGTATCATAGTGTAACAATAGTGATTATACACGAATGTACAGAATTGACAATAGACTTAGTGAATTTTTTTTCTAAGTATACGAGTTATGCGAAGTTCGTCCTCTTCTGCTTCCATGTCAAATTGAGCTAATGCCTCTGGAGTGTTGCCTTCTAGATAGAGTTTATAGGTTATGATAGCTTCTAACATGAATATTTCACCAGTCCCTTTATCGTTCAAAGCTCCTAGTTGTTTATAGAAGTCGAGTACTTCACGAGGCATTACGAGGTCAACTAATACCATATCGTGATCTAGTGGCTTATCCATTGATTGTCTCCTTCAGGAGTTGTTTATAGAGGTTCTGTTCATCTTTAGAGGTGATCAGGGGGGTGATAGCTTCAAATACCCCTCGTGCCTCTGGGGTGAAAGAAAAGATAGAGGATACAGGTTGCCCCGTATCCCCATCAATTATCAGAAGTTCGATCATTTGACATACCCTAGGTTAGGTTGTATCTCCACATCGGAGTCGGTTTCAATCCAGACAGTGGCACCACATGATAGAGGTTTATCTGGACTGTAAACTAATTTACATGGTCCCTGAATTTCTACACTGTTGCCATATGTATTTGATTTATAAGTCTTAACAGTAAACACTGGTACTTTCTTATCCTGTTTCCTGTTAGCTTTAATGTTATGTTGGTTCACATGAATACGTTTCTTCATTATAGACGCTCTCCGCCGCCGCCATAGTCTTCATCTGTTCCGAATCCAGCAGAGGCGAGTGCGCTCTCATGGTCACCATCCATCGATTCGTCTAGTGTGTCTTCTTTTGAAAAGTAGGTGAATCGGGTTTTCTCCCATACAGCCTCAAGAGTTACAAGTGCATCAAGTGGGATACTTTCGCCTGTTTCTAAATCGGTCCCTAGAATGAGGGCATTTCCCACTATAGAGGTGGGGTATCCATCGTATATAAAGCCATAGTCTGCCCCGTTGAATAGTCCCTCATCGTCGACATAGGCGGTATCGCCATAGGGGTTTAGCTCTATAGTGGTGAAGGTGCGAGTACCCCCGCCTATCCATTCGGCTATGGTTTTCCAATCGCCATTATAGTCAACTTCGCGTATTTCTTGGTTTTCTGCATCTATAAGAATTGCTCTCATGTTTAAGTCTCCTTTTCTGAGAATTTTATACACCTAGAAAAAAAAAGTAGCAAGAGGCTTGACGGGTTATATTTAGTTCTATATTTAGAGCTATATTGTTTACTTTTAATCTTTTCTAGAAGGGAAAATCGTTATGTCACAGGTTAGTTATATTGCCGATCTGATCAGTTCAGGTCGGATTGTTACCACCGATTGGCTCCGGTCACACGGTGTGCGGAATCCTACGGCGCGGCTCTCCGACTATCGGAAGTCTCACGGGAAGCTTGACGCTCTCCGTTTTAAGGATGTTAACGGGGTCGAGGTCTACGGCTTTTTTGACTACGGGAAGGTCAACTCTGAGCTGTACGCCTCTGCTTTGGCGTCTGGTGCAAGGTTGGTTGCTCCTGCTCCTGCTTTGAAGGTGGTCGCTGCTTAGTTAGTTTAAAAACATTGAAAGGAAAAGAGAGCCAGTGCTTGAGTGTGCTGGCTCTTTTTTTATCTTGTTTCTATGGGTTTTCTATGCTTTATATCAAAACATAAACTATTTTATGTTTAACATAAGGAAACTTATTATGATTTTATATGAAGGTGAATCTCTGCTGGATGGGCAGCCAATAGTGGCGATAGCGGTTAAGAATAGTTCTAATGAAAAAACCGGAGATATGGTACAAACTTATATTCTCCGGCAGGATGTATCGCCTATGATGGCATCTAAACTTGGTCTAGATGTTTCTATCTGTGGGGATTGCAAACATAGGGGAGTACCAAGCTATGATGAAGATAGAGCTACGGCAGAGAACAGAACGTGCTATGTCACGTTAGTGCATGGTCCTAACAACGTGTATAAAGCTTATCGTAAGGGTCGGTATTCTTACCCTAAGTTGGGAGATATGGCACAACTTGGTAAAGGTGCGTTTATCCGCTTAGGAACATACGGCGACCCTGCAGCGGTGCCTTCTAGGGTATGGGATACGCTCCTGAAGCATTCAAGCGGCCATACTGGTTATTCGCATCAATGGGAAGACTACCCAGAGATAGTAGGTCTCATTCCTGATCTAGTTATGGCTAGCGCTGATTCGCTTAGGCAAGCGCGGAAAGCATGGTCTCAAGATTACCGCACTTTCCGCACTCTGCCAGTTTGGGAATACGCGGCAGGGGTAAATATGCCGCAATCGAATGAGATATTTTGTCCTGAAAGTCCTGAAGGCGGCGCAAGCACCACCTGCCGCGACTGCCTGCTGTGTGAAGGAAATAAAAAGCAGGCGAAGAATATTGTTATAGTGGCTCATGGTGCTGCAAAAATGAAGGTGCAATAAGTGATCATTATTGTGCTGGCTATTGTGATTATGTTCATGTTACGATTGGGTCAACATTAACCAATGGGAGTTATATTTATGAATCCTACGGATAAAGCACCAGAGATTGAGCAGGCTATAAAGCAAGTATTCGGTATTGATCGAAAGGCAATCATAGCCAATGATCATTGTGCTTTTTGTGATAATCCCAATCTAGACTTTAAAACGTCATTAGATAGAGAGGAATATCAAATCTCCGGTTTATGCCAAAACTGTCAAGATAACGTGTTTGGGAAGGATGAATGATGGATAAAGAAGAGGAAAAGCTTTGGGAACAATACGAATTGGAAAGAAACGAATATATGCTAGGATTCGCCACACCGGGCGAATACTTCCCATGTTTTGAAGATTGGAAAAAAAATGGAAATAGGTATTGAAACTAAATGCAAGTGTGGAGCGCCTGTCCAGTTGAACGTATCTGGTTGGCTCTGCTGCGCTAGGTGCTACATTGCGCGGTTTATGAGAGGAAGGCATAAGCCATATTCTGATTTGTCCTTATTGATTCCTAACAAGCTAGAACGCAGCTAGTATAGTTCCTCCCAGAGAGAGCCAGTGCTTCAGTGCGCTGGCTCTTTTTTGTTGCATACTTCCCCAATATATGCTCTCTGATAATCAGGCAGACAAAATGAGAGGATACAAAAATGAAGGTTGTTAACGAAGTTAGATATGAGAGACTGCAAGAGGCAGTTAAGGGTGCCACGATTCATTTTCAGTGTTATCGGTTGTTACTTCAATCAGGTAGAACGGAGGCAGCAGAAGAGGTATTCAACAAAGGTCTTCAACGCCTCTTAGATGCTGATACGGAGGCCAATGAGGTAAAGGCAATGGATGCTAAGATCGCTGCAAGATACTAGCAACAGTTCCTCCCGAAGAGAGCCAGTGCTTGATTGTGCTGGCTCTTTTTTTATCTCTCCGGTTCTCTCCACGATCCGCACCATGATCAAGATATGACAATTCAGTTTGCAATGTTTTCAACAATCTAGATCATCGGTATTTCAAAAGTTTAGTTCGCTGCAGAACATTCCTTACACGCACACGCTCTCTCTCTGAAAATATTTTGACATCGATCACCATTGTTCGATCACCATTGTTCGATCACCATTGTCCTGCATCGATGCGGGGACATTGCCTGCCATGATCACCCGTGTTTAAAGTTGTCCAGGTGGATCAATGCCTTATCACCATTGTGACACCATTGTATCAAGTCTGGACATAGGGAAGCACCCATATCCCCTCCCCCAGAGAGGACAGGGGAGTTCAGCTCGTGGGGCATATATGGCCTCCCGGAGGATCGGCAACCCCCCCATGATATATAAATATATATATGTCCATTACGTTCATTTTTGGGAGGAATTTGAAAATCCTTGACATAGTTGTATCACCATAGTACAATAGCCCTATAACTATAGGAGGTTATATGGACTTTCTTCAACTAGGTGATAAGAAATTCTACAAAGTTGTCCTACATTGGTACGACATAGTAGGTGATTCCACCACTGTAACTGAAGGAGATTTCGAGGATATGATCTGCGCCTCCTTGGTAACAGAAGGATATCTCTTCGACACCTTTGAAAAAGATGGAAACACCTATGTACGAACCTTCTCAAGTTACGAATTAGGAGAAAAGCCAGCATATGGGGATAGAAATGTATATCCTTTATCTGTCTTCACCAAGAACTCGGAAAAGCAGATTAAAAAAATTAAAGCTAAAATGGAAAGTATAGATGACTAAATGGCCTTCTCCTAGTGATCCCAAGCCTCTTGAAGCCTCTCTTACTGAAAGAGAAGAGAAATTTATGATCAACCTTGTTGATAACAAAATGGAGCCATTAGAAGCGTTCAAAGCTGCTGGATATAAAGATGGGGATAAGTACTCTATAACAGCACGTTCTAAACGGCTTCAGAGACACCTCTGGCTACACATAGAGCAGCGGATAGGACAGAAGGTAGGCGAGACAGCTACCCTCGCTCTAAACGTGGTTGAGGAGCTTCTACGCTCTGGCGAATCAGAGAATGTTCGTCTAAACGCTGCTCGTGATATCTTATCCCGCGCTGGATACGATGCTACTCAGAAAAGCGAGACAACCATCAAAGAAGTCTCTGAGCTTTCCGATGAGGAGCTTGATAAACAAATTGAGCAACTTACCAAAAACAACATTGTCTCTCTTCCATCAAGGAAATCTGAGTGAGTAAAGTTAAAACTCTAAATCTGCTCAGAGAGAAACAAAAGCGGGTAGAGACAACCCGTATTCTCCGTTATACCCCCTATCCATATCAAACTACATTTCACTCTCATGGAGCGGAATGTAGACAACGTATCCTCATGGCTGCTAATCGGGTGGGTAAAACATATTGTGGTGCGGCAGAAACTGCATATCATCTCACTGGTGAATATCCTAAATGGTGGAAAGGAAGACGCTTTGACCACCCGGTTCGCGTATGGGTAGCAGGGGAGAGTAACGACACCACCCGTGACATCATTCAGAAAGAGCTATTTGGCACTCCTCAAGACCCTACGAGAAAAGGAACAGGAGCGGTCCCGCTTAAAAACATAGTGGAGACAATTCGGAAACCCGGAGTTCCAAATGCCTATAGTGCGGTTCTGGTGAAACACATCTCAGGACGAAATAGCCATATAAGTTTTAAAGCCTATGAACAGGGATTTGAGAAATTTATGGGGGAGGCGGTTGATGTCATATGGCTAGATGAGGAGCCAAAACAGGAAATTTTCTCTCAATGTATCACCCGTACCGCTGACACAAACGGGGTGGTCTACATGACCTTCACCCCAGAGCGAGGTATGACATCTGTAGTATCAGCTTTTATGAACGATTTAAAACCGGGTCAAAGTATGACCACAGCAACATGGGACGATGTGGAGCATCTAGATGAAAAAACTAAAACACAGTTACTTTCTGTCTACTCTCCTGCAGAGAGGGAAATGCGTTCAAAAGGGATACCCGTCTTTGGATCAGGATTGGTCTATCCTATCAGTGAAGATGATATATTGGTAGATGATTTTGAATTACCTAGACATTATCTCTGTCTTGGCGGTATTGATTTTGGGTTTGACCATCCAACTGCAATATCTTGGTCTGCTTACGATCCCGATAATGATGTAATTTACATCTATGACGAATATCGCCGTTCAAAAGAAACTCCTATAACTCACGCATCTGCTCTAAATGCGCGAACTCCCGGTATCCCAGTAGCGTTTCCCCATGATGGTCTACAACATGATAAAGGTTCAGGAATACAACTAGCACAACAATATCGTGATCTTGGTGTATATATGTTACCTGAACACTTTACAAATCCTCCTGCAGATGGTAAACTAGTGGGGAATAACTCAGTTGAAGCTGGAATTAGTATTCTTCTACAGCGTATGGAATCAGATCGATTTAAGATTTTTAAAAGCTGTACCGAAACAATGGAGGAAATGCGGCTCTATCATCGAAAAGATGGAAGAGTTGTTCCTATAAAAGATGATCTACTCAGTGCAATGCGTTATGCGGCTCTTTCTGTCCAGCGATTCGGGGAGCGTCTGAAGAGTAAGACACTGTATAGAAAATACGGTTTTGAACGCGAAATTGAATATTCTAACGTGGGAGTGGTTTGATGGGTAAGCGTAACGGTAAAGGTAAGGGTAAGGGAGGTTATTAATGCCCTCTTGGAACAACCCGCGCACTCTGGACAGAATGACCGATATACTTCACCCAGAGCGTAAAAAGAAAGTGGACAACCCGTTTGGAGATATTATCGCAGCAGTAGTACCAAAGTCTCCAAAGAAAGGTAAAAAGAAAAATGCCAGTGCGAAGAGTAAGCGGGGGGTTCAAATGCGGAAGTCGGGGAAAGACATATAAAAAGAAATCGAAGGCTGCGAAACAGTGTAGAGCGATTTACGCGAGTAAGAAGGGGCGTAGGTATACTTAGTTATGGCACAAATGACAGACCAAGAAATTCTCGCCCTGCTCCAAACTGAAGTTACTGACAGTGCAGGTTACCTTGATTCAGAAATTAGCTCCCAACGTGAAAAGTCTATGGAGTATTTCTATGGGGAACCATTCGGTAATGAAGAGGATGGGCGTTCTCAAGTTGTAATCACCGATGTTCAAGATACGCTCATGTGGATGCTTCCAAGCCTAATGCGTATTTTCACAGCGGGAGATCGTGTTGTAAAGTATCTTCCTGTAGGTCCAGAGGATGAAGAAGTAGCGGAACAGGCTACCAAATATGTAAACCATGTGTTCTATAAACAGAATAATGGATTCATGGTTCTCTATAACATGTTTCTTGATGCCTTACTTCAAAAGGTTGGCATTGTAAAACACTTTTGGGAAGAGACTGAGAATACCTCGACAGAAGAATATGAGAATCTAACTCAGAACGAGTTTGATCTTCTAATGTCGGAAGCTGAATTAGAGTTACAACAACATACAGAGCGATTTAGAACTGAACAGCAGTTAGACGAAACTGGTGAAGTTGTAAATATTGAAATACCACTCCACGATGCAGTGTTTATCCGCACCTCGCTAGGGGGGAAGGTAACAATTGAAAATGTCCCTCCAGAAGAGTTCCTCATAAATAAAGGAGCTAAAAGTCTGGAAGATGCGCGATTTGTCTGTCATAGGTCGCAGAAAACTCGATCTGAGCTTATCAACATGGGCTTTGACGAAAGTGATGTAGAAGACCTACCAGCCTATTCAGGAGCAGCCGATACAGTAACAACCAGCCCTGAATATATGGCTAGACATAGCTACGATGGAACAGATGTTTCTCCTTCTCAAGCGGCAGACACGGCAGAAGAGATAGTACAAATTTTTGAAGCGTATGTCCGTTGCGATCTCTACGAAGATGGGGTTTCAACTTTGCGAAAAGTGATCTACGCTGGCGATACTGTTCTAGATAATGAAGCAGTATCAGAAGTTCCTTTTAGCACTGTCTGTCCTATACCGATACCGCATAAGTTCTTTGGTCTGTCAGTGGCAGAGACAATTCAGGATATACAACTTATCCGATCAACCTTGACTCGTAATCTGTTAGACAATATGTATCTAGCTAATAATGGTAGATTCCAAGTTGTAGAAGGTCAGGTAAATATAGATGATCTGTTAACCAGTAGACCGGGTGGTATTGTAAGAACACGTTCTCCAAATGCTCTTACTCCTATACAAACCCCTGCTCTACAAGATTACAGTTTCAAAATGTTAGAGTATTGGGATACAATAAAGGCAGGAAGAACAGGAGTCAATCCTTCTACTCAAGGTCTTCCCGCTGATGTTTTGAAATCCCATGTTACAGCAGGGGCTATAACAGGTGCTTTGACAAATGCACAAGGGAGATTAGAGCTAATAGCTCGTATTTTTGCCGATACAGGGGTTAGACATATATTTAAGTCTATTTATAACCTTATTCAACGATACGAGAACTCTACACAAGTTATCAGGGTAGCTAATCAATACCATGAAATTGATCCTTCTAGCTGGCGTGAGGATATGGATGTTGACATTGAAGTAGGTATAGGATACGGCGATCAGGACATACGGATGAATAATCTCTCATCCTATGCCTCACTTGTAGAAAAAGTAGCGCAGCAGACTCAAGGATTGATAAAACCTGAGAATATATATGCCCTGATGCGCGAAATTGCAGAGGAAATGGGAATTAAAAATGTTGACAAGTTTATTTCAACTCCTCCCGCACCAGAAGAAATACAACCTACTCCGCAAGAGCAACTAGCAGAAGCGCAAGCACAGGCTATGCTCATGCAAGCACAGGCAACTCAGAAAGAAGCGGAAGCCTCACTACAAGAAGCACAGATTAAAGCAGCAAAGTTAGAAGTAGAGCGAATGGAAATAGAGCAAACTATGGCTCTTAAAAGGGAAGAATTAAAATTGAAAGGCATAGAGTTAGGTTACGAAATGTCTTCTGGAACAACTGTGAAAGCAGGTTAGACTTAGGAGTAGGAGAACATGGCACGACAAAATAATTACTATAGAGTAAACTCAAGCGAGAACTTGGCGGCTACTACAACGTCAGGAGCTACCCGTACAGGAGCTTGTCCAGCACAAGTGACAAAAGCACGAATTTCCTCCAGTGCGCTTGCATATGTAGAGATCAAAGGTGGTCAAGGTGCTACCCCTACAGCAACTGTGGCTGGCTCTGTACAGATGAACGTAGGTGGTCCTGAAGTATTTACAGTGGTCGCAGGTGACAAGATTGCAGCAATTACTGCATCTGGAACCGCAACAGTGAACGTAACTTGGCTAGAGGGATAACACGCTGTGGCTACAAACAAAAAGATCACAGAACTAACAGAACTAAC
>Ga0114934_10000945_pt1 | contig 18895 bp, 16 predicted proteins | sample 4SBtaG_2_FD_99695 | JGI IMG/M metagenome (GOLD analysis project Ga0114934, IMG submission 99695) | Deep subsurface microbial communities from Kolumbo volcano to uncover new lineages of life (NeLLi) - 4SBTROV10_white metaG | ecosystem: Environmental > Aquatic > Marine > Volcanic ...
GATTCAATAATATACGAATCTTGACTTGTCTTATTGTCCGTCTTCTGCGTTGTAGCAACAGTTGCGTAGCCCTGCTATGCGCCTGTTACTACGCCTTGAAGACAAACAATAATCCTGCGTCAACCTTTCGCATATTATTCAAACCTCGCTCCTTAGAACTATTCAGCGACTTTTTTGAGGGTGCAGGCAATTGATTATCTTTGGATTCGGAAACAGTGATGTTAAGCCAGAGCTCACGTCAAAGACTTCACGCGCCTGGAATGTTCAATCGCTTACACTTTAAACAGCCAACTTACTGAGTAAAAACCCGGATCAAATGTCTATTAAACATTCCCCGTTAACTTCTTCACAATGGCTGGCATCCCACCTGAATAACGAAACTATCGTAACATTAGATGCCACTTTTTTCCTTCCACAGCAAAAACGCAATGCAGTGCAGGAATTCGCTAAGCAACACATTCCTGGCGCACGGTTTTTTGATGTTGACCAAATCGCCGATCAAAATACAACGCTGCCGCATATGTTACCAACAAAAGAACAATTCTCCGCCGCAGTCGGTCGAATGGGCATTGATAACGATACGCACGTCGTAGTCTACGACAATAATTCGTTTATGGCATCTGCAAGAATCTGGTGGACATTTCGTATTTTCGGGCACAAAAATGTAACCGTACTCGACGGTGGTCTTAAACACTGGATAGCAGAAAAACACACCTTGACTTCAGTTTTTAAACCACCAACAGCCCGTAAATATAAAGCTACATTCAACCCTTCACTTGTTGTAAACATCGAACAGATGCTTGCAAATATAAAGTTAGGTGATACGCAAATTATCGATGCCAGGTCGTCAGCACGATTTTGCGCTATCGAGCCCGAACCGAGGGAGGGCTTGAGATCAGGACACATGCCTGGAAGCCTGAACCTACCATCAACCAACCTGCTTAATAAAGATACTGGAAAATTGCATGACAGCGATAAATTGAAAAAGCTATTCCAGTCGCTAAAGCTGAATTTTGACAAGCCGGTCATAACAAGTTGTGGCTCTGGAGTTACCGCTTCGATTCTTACACTAGGCCTGTATTGCATCGGTAAAACCGATGCTGCTGTTTACGATGGCTCATGGACCGAATGGGGAAGCCGGAAAGATACACCAGTTATGCAAACAGCCAATAAAAATTTAACGTAAAAAGATATTCAGTTATTAGTTCAATCTATAGCAGCGGCGATGTCAAAGCGGGCGACTGATCCATCGTAGGTGTTTCAGAAATTTTCTTTTCCAGCATTCCATTGAGTGTTTCCATGTCTGTTGGAGACAGACTGCTTGCTGATTCTTTTAAAGACACCCAATTCAACAAGTAATTATTTCTGGCTTCAGCAAGATTATTTTTCGCTTGAAAAAGGTTACGTTGTTCGTTGACCACATCCACCATGGTTCGTGTTCCCACTTCAAACCCGGCTTCTGTTGCTTGCAACGAACTCATAGAAGATTTTACTGTAGCCCGCAGCGCCTCAACCTGGCTAATCGTTGATATAACACCTCTGTAGGCATTTTTCACCTGCCGCGCAACCTGGCGACGCTGGGTGAGCAATTGATCTTTCGCTGCATTGTAATTATGGCTTGCTTCACGAGTTCTAGAATTCACTGCGCCACCTTCGAATAGAGGAACATTCATTTGCAGACCAATCCTACCGACATCTCCCCTGAGGCCAAAAGATGATGAATTATCTTCAACTGTGTAACTACCCACTATGTCCACCGAGGGATAATGACCGCTGCGTTGTAATTCTACATTTTTGTGTTGGAACTCTGCTTGATTTTGCGCCGCTATAATTGTCAGATTCTGATTATCCGCAGTGACTGCCCACTGATTAATATCCAGAGGATCCGGGTTTAGTAAGGGTATTTCTTTAGGCAGCGAAGCCAGAATGCCGTCATAGTCACCTATAATTTCCCTCAATGCTTCCCTGGCGTTGTCAACTTCGTTTGTTGCGAATATTTCACGCGAGCGAGCACCATCGAAACCTGCCTGGGCTTCGAGCACATCCGTAATGGCAATTAAGCCTACATTAAATCGTTGTTGAGCCTGTTCCAACTGCCTTGACAAAGACACTTTTTCGGCAATCGCAAATGTCAATGTATCTCTGGCGAGCAACACATTTAGATAAGCTTGTATTGTTCGTACCATCAATTGTTGTAACGCGTTCGCATATTCTGCTTCTGCCTGCGCATTTTGATTTTCAGACTGACTCAACTGCACCCAATAATCCCAGTGAAAGACCGGTTGATTGAGATTTACACTAAACTGGGCATCCCAAAACCGTTGAATACCCAGACCTTGAAATCCCTGCTTTTTGTTATTCAGATAATTCCAATCGTAAGCTCCCTGAGCAGAAAAAAACGGTAATAACCTGGCTATTGCCTGAGGTCTGGACTCCTGTACAGCGCTTCGTAGTTCCTGCGCCTGGTGATAGACAGGATCGTTCTCACGCGCAAGATCAAATACCTGCAATAAATTATAGTCTGCGATTTTCTCCTGGCCGATTACGTTGAAACTGGCAATCCAGATAATCATAAAATAGAATTTTTTTTTCATTGAAGCTATCCAAATTAGTGATGACGTTCAGTCAATGCTGTAAAGGCTGACCGAGATAATTCCCTACATAATTTCATCTATTGCTACCGGTACACCCACCGCATAACCTTGAACATAGTTTACCCCTATTTCTTCGAGTTTTAATTTAATCTGATCGTTCTCAACAAATTCTGCAATAGTTTCCTTACCCATTAACTGACCAATTTCATTGATCGATCGAACCATCGCTAAATCAATAGGATCATCAAGAATATCCATGACAAACATGCCATCAATTTTTAAATAATCAACAGGCAGGTTTTTTAAATAGGCAAAGGACGACAACCCGCTACCAAAATCGTCTAGTGCAAATCGACAACCCTGCTCTTTCAATGTAGTTATAAATTCAATTGCTTTGGTAAAATTTGAGATTGCCGCCGTTTCTGTTATTTCAAAACAGATTTTACTCGCAGGAATTTTGAGTTCCTGCAGTTGATTCGATACAAAAGACTGGAAATTCTCGTCGCTCAAAGAATGTCCGGATAAATTTATCGAACAGACATCCAGTCGGTTAAGCCTCTCTGTAGAAAAGGAAAGCCATTCTAAACTCTTTGATACCACCCAGCGATCCAGACGTATTGACAGACTATAACGTTCAGCAGAGGGATAGAATGCTCCTGGCAGAATCAAGGTTCCGTCTTCAGAAGTCATTCGAGTCAAAATTTCATAATGCCGGATCTCTTGTTTCTGATTTGTGATCGCGACGATAGGCTGTGCATAAAGAACAAACTTGTCGTCTTCCAGCGCCTGGTGAATTCTGGACACCCATTGCATTTCTCCCTGATGACGCTGTACTAATTCCAGATCATCTTCTCTATACACATGGATTCGGTTTCTTCCGCTGTCTTTGGCTGCGTAACAGGCAGCATCTGCCTGCATTAATAATTCGGAAAGGTTCGTGGTTAGTGCACTGATAGATACGACACCAATACTGGCCCCGACATTGAATCCGTGGCCTTTCCAGCTAAATCGAAACTCTGCAACTGCCTGGCGCAGCTTATTTGCAATCTGTTGCGCCTTATCCATTGAGCAATGCTCCATTAGCGCGCCAAATTCATCACCACCAAGACGTGCAACTGTATCGCGAGTTCGCACATGATTTTGTAATACAACTGCTAGTTGGCTTAGTAGTTCATCACCCGCAGAATGGCCGCAGGTATCGTTTACAACCTTGAATTGATCCAAATCGATATAACATAACGCGTGCTCGTTATTATCTATAGAGCTCGAATCAAGTACTCTGGACAATCGCTGTTCGAATGCTCGTCGATTCACCAGACCGGTAAGTTCATCATGATTGGCTAAATATTCCAGCTGCTGCGATAAGCGTCGAGCATTGGTAATATCTTCGTAGCAACCCAAAACACCGAATATCTTGTCTTCGGAATCGACAAGCGGGATTTTACTGGTTCTAAGCCAGCGTTGATCCTCAATATTGCCATGTTCAAATCGGGTTTCTTCATAATCCAGCTTGGCGATACCTGTATGCATGACCTGAAGGTCGTCATTTCGATATCGCTCAGCATCACCTAAACCACTAATATCCATATCATTCTTACCGACAACCTGTAAAGGTGATTCAAACCCAGCGTCACGCGCAAATTGTATGTTACAACCCAGGAAGTTGGAATGCAGGTCTTTCCAGAATACCCGAACGGGTATTGTATCAAGAACCATCCTCAACATTTTTTTCGAGGCTTGTAATTCTTTCGCTATTTGTCGACGTTCTGTATTGTCGAAAATCACCCCAACGACACTACTAAGGTTCTCATTACGAACAAACGAACGTGCTGTAACCACCGCAGAAACGGATGAACCGTCCTTACGCAGCATCGCGTATTCATTCGGCCCCAAATAGGCACCGCCCAGGATTTTTCGAAAGTTTTCCATACCGCGATTTTTATCATCAGGATCAAAATAATCACTTATATTCAAGCCGCCATTAACATCCTCAGCAGTAAACAGAAACATCTCTGAAGCAGCGGTATTGGTAAATATTAATTCTCCGCTCTGCGAGACTTCAAACACCGCCTGGGGCAGCATATTTAACAATTCATAGAATCGATCTTCAGCGCTGTCTCGCGCTATACGCATCTCATCGTGATCCTGTATAGCCCGCTTAAAACGTAGCTTACTTTCATTAAGATCTGCGCTTTTCTCGTCTACCCTTAATTCCATATTGAAGACATCAACGGACGCTCTTGGAATAAGAACATTGAGTAAATAAGCCAATCCCAAACTAATGCAAGCTACTCCCGCCGAAGCTGTAATCCACGACAGACTCAAATGCATTTCATTCATTATTTCAAAATTCTTAGCGAGCGTTGAAATTGGAATAAAATGCATCACTATTAAATCAACAACATACTGTACTGCGATTATCCCGATACCAACAACCGCCAAAATAGCTCCCATTGTCAACCCTAGAATTTCTAGATCTTTGCGCCGTTTAACCAAAATCAGGGACAAATAAACAGGGCAAAAGACAATCATAATATCAATGGTTGTCATTAAGATTTTTGATTCGTAAACCATTACACTAGTGGCATAAAAATTGACTGGAATAATCCTGGATCACTCAACAGAACCGCCGAGTATTGTTAAAATTTTTAATCGATTATGTTTAGCTTTTAAAGAATTGCCTGGCTCCATATTATCTGGCAATAAGGTAGTCTATGAGCATCGCATGACCCATATCTCACAGATTCACTTCTGCTCGTATTGTTGCTTTCCATAAATGAGTGCACTTGGGTTTCGTTGCAGATAATCTGCCAAGATCCGGATCGATCTCGCTGCTTCTGACAAATCGCCTAAAGTTTCAGAAAAGTCCACTCGTACAGGAGAACCTGCACCAGCGACTTCTTCCAAGGCGGCCAATGATCGATTCGCCTGCAGTAATGCTTCCTGCGCACTTTTGCTTAAAGGCACAATTTGATTATTGACATTATTAACCAAACTTCGTGTATCGGACAGCGTGTGTTCCATCCCCACAATCAAAGGCGAAAATTCAGAATTCATTTTTTCGGTCAAAAGCTTTAGCGACGATAATATTTGTTCTAGCTTTTGTGCATTCTTGACCAATTCGGGGGAATTGGCGAACTTTTCCAGATTTCGGGCAGTAACCAACAAGCTACCAAAAAGTTCATTTAAAGGCAGAGTTTTCAGCTTGGTAATAATGATTCCAATATCGTTGATCAATTCTTCAGTATCAGAAGGCAGCGCGGGAATCTCCTGAACATCAACATTGTTACCAACCAGTCGAATAGGCGTTTTCGGGAAAAAATTAATTTCAACATAAAGCCGTCCAGTAAGAAGACTTTGGGACTTTAACTTTGCTCTAAGGCCATGGTGAACCAGTAACTCGTAGGTTAAATCCGAAACTGTATCTTTATCTTCCGAATTTTCAAACCTGACGCTGTTCAAATTCACTTCGATAAAAACCGGAGTTCTAACCACGACCTCATCGAGATTCAACTCTACTCTGACGTCTGTTACCTGCCCGACCTGAACCCCTTTTAGTTTGACTGGCGCGCCCACTTTCAATCCGTTGATGGTACCTTCAAAATAAATAACGAAACGATCTTTATGAATTAGAAACTTATTATCACTGACCACCAGAATGGCCAGAACCACCAATCCTATAGCTCCGACGACAAAACCACCGATCTTTGCCGGACTCGCCTGTTTACTCATAACAGACCGTTCTGCACAAGCCAGGTAATGACCACATTACGCTCCACATTGAAACTAAGCATTTGATTAATTTTCCATTCCCCGACTCAAAAATGAGCGGATTTTAGGATCACACGACTGTTCCTTAAGTAGCTTTGGGTCACCTCCGGCAATCATGGTTTTAGTGTCTGTATCAAGAAACACCGAGTCTGTACCGATTGCGAAAATACTTGCTAATTCATGAGTCACAACAACAATAGTGGCTCCAAGACTTTCCTTCAACTCAAGAATAAGATCATCCAGACGCTTTGCACTAATCGGATCCAAACCAGCGGATGGTTCATCGAAAAATAAGATTTCAGGATCCAGTGCCATGGCCCGGGCTAAAGCAGCTCTTTTCTGCATTCCTCCACTAATTTCCGAAGGATAATAATTCTCGAACCCCGCCAACCCTACCAACGCCAGCTTCATTGAAACAATTTCGTCTACGCTATTTTTGTCCAATTGCGTATATTGTAAAAGTGGTAATGCAATATTCTCAGACAATGTCAATGAAGTCCATAATGCACCACTCTGATACAAGATCCCTGTTTTTCGGATTATCCGGTCGCGATCAACCTGATCAACCTTCCAAAAATCCTCTTGTTCATAAAATATTTCACCTGATGCAGGTCGAATTAACCCAATAAGATGTTTCAGCAGAGTACTTTTACCACACCCACTTCCTCCCATTATAATAAAAACTTCGCCTCGACAAATATTAAAGTCCAGGTTCCGTTGAATGACCACTGGGCCGTAAGACATAGTTAGGTTACTGACACTAATGTGTGGCCTGATCATACTCTAGCCATCACACGCCGAGTGCATTATAAACAACAGTCAAAATTGCATCCGAAACAATTATCCATACAATTCCCGTCACTACTGCGCGAGTCGCTGCTTCACCCACCGCAGATGAACTCCGCCCGGATTCCATTCCTCGCATACATCCGGCAACAGCCACCAAGACTCCGAAAACAGCACTTTTAAACAATCCAACGTTAAAATCCCGCATCCCCAATGCCGCTTTAGTCTGTGTGTAATATTCAACAAAGGTTAAATCAAGCATCCCAACACCAACGACCATGCCACCCAGAATACCCATGAAATCAGCATATAAACATAACAAAGGCATCATTAATACTAACGCGACCACTCGAGGAAGAACCAAAAAGTCCATAGGCGATATGCCCATGGTCTTTAGTGCATCTATTTCTTCATTTACCTTCATAGTCCCCAATTGTGCCGCGTACGCTGCACCTGTTCTTCCTGCCATAATAACCGCTGTCATCATAGCCCCCATCTCTCTTGCCATCCCCAAACCAACTAAATTCGCAATATATAATTGGGCACCGAACATAGACAACTGTACTGCACCCACAAAAGCCAGAATCAGGCCTACTAGTATGCTAATCAGTGTCACTATCGGCAAAGCTTTCGGACCACATTCTTCGATCATTAACCACACATCCGAAGATCGATATCTCGCTGTCCTGTTCAGCATACGTTTAAAACTCAGACAAAGTTCCCCCAAAAATTCTAATTGTCGGCAAAAATTAGCGTAATTCAGAAGAGTCAGTTCGCCTAAGCGAAAAAGTACGGATTTCTTTGTTTTTTCTTTGCGCAGACCTTGAACTTCAGGAACCGCAGCAATCAACCTGAGTAAATTGGGTACCCCTTGTGGTAATTCATCTGTACGACATTCAATTCCCCGATCTTTACATAGCTTCTTAATATAAATTATAAAAATCAGAAATACACTATCCCAACGCTTGATGTCTGATGATTGAATTTTTATCTGATGGATGGGCTGACTGGACTCTAGAAAATTCGATATTTGACTTCTATCCGGGATGGTATTGTCAATAACCCAGTGCCCTTTCATATCAATCAAGAGCGTACCATCATCCAACCGACAAAGTCGGATATCACAATTACTCACACCTGTCTCACTACTTAATTGTTCTTGGGACACTCACCAACCCCATACGGTTCTGTTCAATCAATATGACAATGAAAGATCGTAGCCTCAAATACGCGAATCGTTCATCTGGTTTCCACGCATCCGACATCTATTCAAAATCTTCGGATGCAGACCTTTGACAATTCGGGACGGAAATTTTCTCTTGTAAGCGCCTGTACAATATTCCTGTTACTGAAAGCTGAAGTTCCCAATACTTGCATTGATTTTTAGCTTCTCCGACAAAAAAGTTGCAGCAGAGTATACACGGACGTTCTAGCGCGCCATAAAAGCAAAAGCTTTTCACCCCAAATTAAAAATACGCTAGATAATTATGAAATAAATAAACAAAAAAGGGCGAAACGCAGACGCGCTTCACCCTTTTTTAATCTGCTGCGTTAGCAGCATTACGTTGTTGGAATTATTTGAAAATATGTAATTCCACACGACGATTTTGAGCCCGACCTGCATCAGTATCATTTGACGCAATTGGATTATCCGGACCAAAACCTTTGGCACTTAACTTGTCGTCTGGAACACCAAGAGACACAAGGTAATCATGCACGGAATGTGCACGACGCTCAGACAACCCGATATTGTAATCATATGAACCCACGCTATCAGTGTATCCAGCCACTTCCATCATAGGGAAACCTTTGGCTTCAAGATTTGGATACAGAGAATTCAGAAAAGCCTGGGATTCCGCATTCAAGTTAGACTTATTGAAAGCGAAAAACACGCCATCCAATTGAATGACTTGTTCGGCATGAAAGGTTTCGAGACGCGCTACCCGCGCTTCGAGAGGTGCCAGTTTTGCATCAACATAAGCACTCAAAGCCTTTTCCGCTGCAGCACATTCGCCCGTTGCCTTATCTGCGTGAGCGGTCCCTTCACTGATTTCTTTCGCGCCACTGTTCATGAATTTACCGCTGACACGCTTACCTTCATTCAAATGCAAATTAGCATGATAAAGGTTATCAGCACAATTATGCCCCTGCGTCATAAATGTACCAAAATCTCCACCAGACGCCGCAGCAATCGAACTTTCCAGAGAGCCAGTTGAAACTTGCGCACAGCCACCAAGAGTCAAACCTAGCCCTACCCCAACTATAGAAATAATTTTTTTCACGTTGCACTCCTTCTCTTAAACTTTATTTTTTAACGAACCCGTCGACTTAACTTGATAGAAAATCAAAGCATTCTATTGCTCAGATCTGAATTGTAGACTGGTTTAGCTTGTAAATAAACCCCATAGCGCAAATAGTTAAGGGAATTTCTTTATTATTTACTTAAAAATGCAAAGAAATACTTGATCATTTGACCAGTTGATCAGGATTACAAACCAGAAGACAATCGATTTACGAGATCAATTATACCAAGTGAATGCTCAACCGACACGATATTTCTTACCAATATATCCACTGAATCAAGCGACCTTCCATAATATTCTTTATTTAGCTCCCGATTTACGGACAACACCTCACCGGTCAATGACAACCCACCGTATAGGCCCTTGGATCTGGAATACGACAATATATCTGCCGTAGATATTGATGCACCTTTTCCTACAGGTCCTGCGGCCACGCTAGCACCAACTCCTAACTTCAAACCCGAACTGAGCATTGCATTTACACCATCTCGGGACATGACAAGTAATACCAACTCTGATTTTTGCACACCCAATTGTAAGCCCAGACTCCCAGCTCCCATCGAGTAAAACGCTGGCCCACGCCACAATCCACTGGACTTATCCCGCGTTAAAAGCACACCAGAACCTCCAGCCCCCCCGATTCCTGCACCTGCCTGCCATATATCCGGTGCGACAAACACCCCTTTCGCATGGGGTACCAATTCTCGAAATCTTGCCATTTCCGGATCATTCATAAAATGTTTCAGTGTAATCTCCGCAGACCGAACGATACTGTTCGAATTTGTCTCTTCGTTCGCAGATACTGCTACGGTTAAAGACAACAACAATAAATATCCGAATGTACCCCTTACCAATCTGATCATTTTACCCACCATTATATGAACGCCTGTACCCTGTTATGTTGTATCAGGAATAACTGCACAACTCGTTAGGAGCGAGGATTCAATAATATACGATCTTGACTTGTCTTATTGTCCGTCTTCTGCGTTGTAGCAACAGTTGCGTAGCCCTGCGATGCGCCTGTTGATACGCCTTGAAGACAAACAATAATCCTGCGTCATTCTTTCGCATATTATTAAAACCTCGCTCCTTAAATCATTCCAAAAACCAGTTAGTTTAAAAAAAAACTTTGCCTATAGTATTTCAGTTCGTCAATAGACTCTCTAATATCGTCCAAAGCCCTGTGTGCAGCTTTTTTTTTGAAGCCCTTGATTATCTTCGGCATCCAGCGTACAGCAAGTTCCTTAACGGTCGATACGTCAATATTTCTATAATGAAAATAATTTTCCAGCTGAGGCATGCAACGATACAGAAAACGCCGATCCTGACAAATACTATTGCCACACATTGGCGAACAATTTCCAGGAACCCATTGCTGCAAGAATTTTAGAGTCTGCTGCTCAGCCGAATCCTCACTTTCGCTGCTATTCTTTACTCGCTCAATTAATCCCGAATCACCGTGATGCTGCAAATTCCAACTATCCATCCTATCGAGAACTGTATCGGGCTGTTTAATTGCCAAAACAGGACCTTCGGCAAGAACATTCAGATTCAAATCGGTTACAATAGTCGCAATTTCGATGATAAAATCATTTTGAGGATCAAGTCCGGTCATCTCCAAATCTATCCATATAAGATTAAGAGGATCATTTTGCATATCCGCTCCAGTTCATTTGCATAATCCGCCCATTGTATCAGACGATAATCTGTAAAGTGGCATAGTAAATCAAATCCATACCCTATGAATACTTTCACCTATATTTTCCTTGCAGCACTCGTTATTTCCTACGCAGTACAACTATGGCTGGCACAGCGCCAAATTACACATATCCGAAGCCACCAGAATGCGGTACCCTCGGCATTTAAGGAAACGATCTCTCTGGATGTCCACAAGAAAGCAGCAAATTACACCATCGATAAGAATTTTTTATCAAAAATCAGCGGCGCTTTAGATGTTATTGTGCTTCTGTGTTTAACCCTGGGCGGAGGCATCGAGATTGTATCCAATATTTTGTCCACATACGATTTTTCTCCTGTTACCTCAGGAACCTGTCTGATCTTATCCATTTTCCTTATTTTAACTGTTGTAGAGTTACCGCTGGATATATATCAAACATTTAAAGTCGAAGAAAAATATGGTTTTAATCGCAATACACCGAAACGCTATATAGCGGATCAAATTTTACAACTGTCCTTAACTCTGCTGTTGGGTGCCCCACTCCTGGTGGCGACCCTATGGATCATGGCTGAAATTGGTCAGTACTGGTGGTTATGGGCATGGCTTTTACTATTGACCTGTTCTCTGTTGCTTACCTGGGCTTACCCAACTTTTATCGCACCACTATTCAATAAATTTTCCTTACTGGACAATCCCGAGCTTACCGCACGCATAGAGTCTCTATTAAGTAAGTGTGGTTTCAGCAGCCAGGGCATTTTTGTCATGGATGGTTCTCGCCGATCAGGGCATGGAAATGCCTATTTCACAGGTTTTGGAAGCAATAAACGCATTGTATTCTTCGATACTTTAATCGATTCATTGGATCATGACGAAATTGAGGCGGTACTTGCACACGAACTCGGTCACTTCAAACGTAAACACGTAATAAAAATGTTAGTCGCAAGCGCCGTTTCAAGCCTAATTGGATTTGCATTACTGGGATGGCTGGCCACTCAGAATTGGTTTTATTCCGGCCTTGGCGTAGACCAGACATCCAATGCTGCTGCCCTGCTGTTATTCTTCCTGGTATCTCCTGTATTTACCCTGTTCATGCAACCCATTACCGCCTATGTGCAACGAAAGCACGAATTTGAGGCCGATGATTTTGCATCGTTGTTTGCTAAACCGTCTGCATTGATAAGTGCGCTGGTTAAACTTTATCGGGATAATGCAAGTACTTTAACCCCCGACCCACTCTATTCTGCATTCCATTACAGCCACCCTCCAGCCACAATTCGCATAGCAAACTTAGTCGACAAATCGAAGCCCATCAACGAAACCAATTAAACGACAATCTCAATCTGCAGTGTATAAATAAAAGCCAGGCGATGTTGTTTTCTAATAATCACTCGGCGATTGGATGGCCAATAAGACGGTTACCGAAGAAGGCTTAGTCATTGCTCATTTAGGCAGCAGCCTAACAGTGGAAACTTTGTTGGGCAGTACCGTGCATTGTCGTGCCCAACGCCAAGTGGCACCCATTGCGGTTGGAGACAAAGTTCTCTGGCAAAGAATCGATGAAACAAGCGGCCAAATTACCAATATTCTTGAACGAAGTTCCCTGCTTACACGCCCCGGTCGAAACCGAAAAACCCGACCAGTAGTCGCGAATCTGGATCAAATTCTCATTGTTTTCTCCACACAACCCCGTTGTGATTTCCTTTTACTCGATCAATACCTTGTTATATGCGAAAACCGATCCATAAATCCTCTGTTGATATGTAATAAAACCGATCTGCCCAATTCCAAGAAATGGTTCAGCGAAAAACTCAAACCCTACCAGCAACTGGACTACCCAATTGTATATACCAGCACTAAAACCGGTGAAGGGATTAATCAACTTAAATTGCATTTAAACAAACACTCCAGCATGCTGGCCGGTCAATCAGGAGTGGGAAAGTCATCGCTAACCAACGCATTGTTACCTGGTATAAAACTACGCACAGGCCCACTCTCCGAAACCAGTGGCCATGGCAAGCACACGACAACCACAACTCGTCTTTTTCACCTTTCTGATAGCGGACAATTGATCGACAGCCCGGGAGTCGCGGTATTCGGCCTTGCCGATATCTCTGAAAAAGACCTCGCATACGGATATAAAGAGTTTCAATCTCTGTTACATCAATGCAAATTCAATGATTGTCGACATGTTGACGACTTGGGATGCGCTATCGTTTCTGCGGTAAAAAACAAAGAAATATTCGTCGATCGCTATCAACGATACCTTAAACTCCGTAATAAACTACCTACCGTATCGTACTGAAGAATCCCATAAGGAGCGAGACTATCGATAAGTTTTCGAGAGTCAGACACCAAATTGGTTCACAAAATCCTAACCCGGCGGCCATGTCAGCTGACGGCCACCAAGCACATGCAAATGCAAATGATATACTTCCTGCCCTCCATCTGCACCACAATTGATAACGACTCTGTAGCCCGTTTCCGACAACCCCTGTAACCTGGCCACTTGCTGCGCACAAGTAAATAAATTTCCCGCCAGCGCTGAATCGCTGAGCTCATTCAATGTTTCTATATGCTGTTTGGGTATAACCAAAGCATGAACAGGAGCCTTTGGATTGATATCCTGAAACGCTAGCACCGACTCATTTTGATAAACAATATCGGGCGTCAATTCTCCACTCACCATTTTACAAAATATACAATCAGTCATTCTTCCAGTCCTCCCGGCATAATATACATTCCGCGTTCAGGCCTGCACCCGTAATGGTAAATTATCCAACGTGTAGAATATAGAACCCTCAAAAAAAGATTACTACGCTCTATATTTCTTTTCTGCCGCTAAACGCATGTGACATTGTGCCACTGTCTATGTACTCCAATTCACCACCCAAAGGCACACCCTGAGCTATACGGGTTGTTCTAATACTCCGTTTTCGGGCCATCTCACCGATATAGTGGGCGGTAGCCTCACCTTCGACCGTCGTATTTGTGGCAAGAATCAATTCCACAATACTACCCGCCACAAGCAAACTCTCAAGCTGCTGCAAACCTAATTCTTCTGGTCCAATACCATCCAGGGGCGACAGGTGACCATGTAATACAAAAAAGAAGCCTTTAAAAACCGTTGCCTGATCAACCGCATAAACATCAGCAGGTGTCTCGACAATACACAACTGAGAGTGATCGCGGGACCGATCTTCACAAATTGAGCAAAGTGGCTTTTCCGTCAATGTACGACAACGGCTGCAATGTCCCATTCTCTCAACGGCATCGAGCAGCGTCTCGGCCAAATATCTGGCACCTTGTTTATCTCGTTGCAACAAATGGAACGCCATTCTCTGCGCTGATTTTGGACCAACACCCGGTAAACAACAAAATCCCTGAATTAACTGCTGTAACAATCCGGAATGCGACATCGCTCAAAAGGGCATTTTAAAACCGCCAGGAAGTTGCAAACCCGCTGTTAAACTAGACATCTTTTCCTGTTTCATCTTATCTACCCGACGTACCCCATCATTAAATGCCGCTGCCACCAGATCTTCCAGCATATCCCGATCATCATTGACCAGACTATCGTCTATCGAAATATTACGCACTTCTCTTTTTCCAGTCATTACAATTTTGACCAAACCACCACCTGACTCTCCATTGACTTCCATTTCAGCTAATTCTTCCTGGGCTTTTTGAAAATCTTCCTGCATTTTCTGAGCCTGTTGCATCATATTTCCAAGGGGGTTTTTCATAGACAATCTCCGCTAAAGCAAGTATGGATAAATATTATGTGTTTGTTATTGTTTTTTTTCCAGTGGCTCTGTAGAACCCGACATGATCTCAGCATCGAAAGCTTCACGAAGAGCACGCACACCGTCGTCTCTGGTTATCGATTCTTCAGCTGCGATTTCTCTGGCTTTTCGTTCTTTTGCAATCAAATTGGCGGGCGTCATCAAGCCTTCAGTAGCCAACTTAACTTCCAGCTTCACTGGAATATCAAAATGTTGTTGCAATGCCTCTTCCAGGCGCTTTTCAACCCGAATATTTCTGAGTTGCCCATGCCCGGGTTCGAGTAACAGGGTACACTGCCCATCCCTCATGGAATCTAACACACTATTCGTAGCCAGCTCTTTAGCCATCCCCGACAAATTAATTTTTTCAACGATACTATTCCAATCCAGTTCATCGTCGGCATGCTTTTTAGAAACACTGTCGGCTCGATTTTTTGATACAGAAGTGACCGCCTGATTCTGCTTTTGACCCACGGACTCACCTGACGCTTCAACTGGAACAGATTTATCAGCACCTGCCCGCGGACCACTGCACTCCGGACGAAATGCCAGCATACGCAGCAAAACCATTTCAAAACCGACCCGAGGGCTGGGTGCCAACTTCAAATCCCTCTGACCAATGAGCCCTATCTGATAATACAACTGCAGATCCTCCGCCAATATTGTATTTGCCAATTCAGTAATGTCCTGACTATTGTCATTCGCAGGCATCGATGACGGAACCATCTGCATTAAAGCAATATCATGTATCAATACCAATAGTTGTTGTAATACCATATTAAAATCCGGGGTATACTCTGCAATTGTACGGATTGAATCAAAAACCCCGCTAGCATTAGCAGTGGCAATCTGCGACAAAATATTAACAATCGGTCTCCGGGAAATGATCCCAAGCATCGATTGAACCTGTGTGGTCTGTACCTGACCATCTCCAAGCGCAATTGCCTGATCTAAAAGACTCAATCCATCACGCATACTCCCCTCTGCCGCATCCGCCAAAACGGTAATCGCAGGTTCTTCATAGACCAAATTTTCGGCACTTAATATGCGCACCATTTGTTCCCGAATCTGATCTGCCGACAATGCTTTCAGGTTAAGCTGTAAACACCTGGACAAAACGGTAACCGGAATCTTTTGCGGATCGGTGGTTGCCAGTAAGAATTTTACGTGCCCGGGAGGCTCTTCCAAAGTTTTCAGTAAAGCATTAAAACTATGCGCGGACAGCATATGCACTTCATCGATCAGATAAACCTTGTATCGGCCTTGAGCAGGAGCGTATTGGACATTGTCGAGCAATTCACGAGTGTCCTCGACTTTAGTCCTCGACGCGGCATCAACTTCGATTAAATCGATAAACCGACCCTCATCAACGCCCTTACAAATCGAACATTCGCAGCAAGGCTCATAATCACTGCGGGATTCACAATTGAATGCTTTTGCGAGAATTCTTGCCAGAGTGGTCTTGCCAACACCTCGGGTGCCAGTAAACAAATAGGCATGGTGAGTACGATCGTGTTTAACCGCGTGGGTCAATACCCTGACAGCATGCTGCTGGCCTTGAACTTGCTCAAAATTACGTGGACGCCACTTACGGGCAAGAACCTGATAGCTCATCCAATGCCCTTCTCTGCCGCAGAAACCTGTCCTGGAATAAATTGGGCGGCAGGCCGCGCCAGCCTCACCTCGGCACACGAATCCGCTGCTACCGCTGCTCCCTTCGAGGTCTGACGGGGTTCACAACGTATCGTTGCGAGGGGACCGACACGGCTTACCATAACTTACCAATTTTCGTTGAAGATAACCCACGATTCTCGTGGGCTGTGTATTATGCTTTATCGCTTAAGGACATTCAAGGACGTCGAATGACCAGTCAGCAATTCCAATTGTGAAAAATAAACCTTCCGTAGGTTGGAAAGAGCGGTAGCGAAACCCAACATTTAGGTCTATATCTATATCTAAGCTGTTTCGTTGGGTCTCGTGCCTCAACCGTAACCTGCAGTATTACGCTTGTAAGCCACAATTAGAATTACTGAATGACCTGTGCTCCAACAATTTATCAGTATTGAATAAAGACCTTTGATAAGCTTTCATACTCTACGTGCGCTCGAAAAACTGGCAGAGCCTAATTCGAGCGGCTGCATCGACACAATAAGACAGAAGAAGTACAGGTTCTTGCAGGATAATTTAGCTTGTCGCGTTATATGAGCAGATAAGAATTATTGGTGCATGAAGATCGTCAGTGAATAAATCCATAGTTTTTAACGGAATTTACATCGTCTTACCGTTGACAGTCAGCTCGCCTTGTTGAAACTGGATCGCGGATTTCAATTGGCCGTGATCATCAATTATATACCCCTGGCTGACAAGAATGGGTATTTGTTCTGCCAGCGGAGTTTCTGCGATTAATTTAGCTGGAATGTTCACATTGGCTGATACTTCAACCACCCCCAATAGTAAAATCGGATTTTGCAGCATTGAAGTATTTGCCTCGTTAATTGAGACTTCCAAATCTGCTTCCACTCTGCCTTGCTGAGTATTTGCCTGCGCAGCAGGAATTTTAAGTACTGGATTTGCTGCCAATATTTGTTCCAGGTCTTCCTGGTATTCTGAAAAATCAGGCAATTGCTCCGGGTTAGCACTCTGAATTACCTGATTCTGATAATCGCTAAGCTTCCGGCTAACAGACTGTAAAGCTTGTGCTGGCATATTTTCCAAAGCGACAGTTAACTTAATATCACTAGCAACCGGTAGATTTTCTGCCATAGCGTTTTTAACAATTAATGTAGTATCACCTCTAACAAGATTATTATTATCAACCTCTGAGTGAGCCACTACAGCAAGCTCTTCCAAAGTCACACTGGAAGGGCTTTCAACCAAAGGATCTGTTGAAAGTTTATCTAACTTAAATTTCAACACACCAAATTTGACTTCATCATCGCCAAGCCACAGATCTTCCAGCAAGCGATACTTTTCAGAACGAGCGGTTACTTTACCTACAAAAATGTTCAGGTCTTTTGCATTAACCTGTAAACCATTCCAGTCAAAATTAGCGTTAAATCGGCTCAGGTTGTCAGCAAAAGCAACGGTCATTTCGAATGGCTCAAAGGTAACAGCGTCAGAAGGCTTACCGTCAATATTTTCTAATGTAAACCCGGCAATTGACGCTTCTATTGTTGAGTCGCCGCTAAAGCCGATATGGCTATGAATTTGAACAGGCTTTTCATCGGATTTCCAAATTTTGGCAATTTCAGCTTGCTGGCCTTCAGATAGTGGCACTTGCGTCTCGATCGCTGCCAAACCAAATCGCTTAGGACCATTAAACAATACCGGGCCATGACTGATGTGATTATTTACCTTAACAGTCACAGGCTTTTGATCCGCTAATGTCAAGGTAATCGCATTAACAGCAGTTGAAGAGAACCATCCACGTTGATAACTAACATTGATTTTTAGATCAAAAGGAACAGAATGCAGAGTGGGGGAATTTTGCATTTCCTGCATATCCGCCAGGTATTGCTTTTCTGTCATTATTCCGGTGATATAAGGTATACAAGCGACAGTTATCGCGACAATACCCAAGCCGATTAATTTTTTCATAAAGTCTTAAGCCCTCTCATTGATTGGTTTAAACCCGGTCAATGTGTATCTGCCCAGGCTATTTCTTACAGTACAAATTACAGTTAGCCAACATCTGAAGTGTAGCGAAGAGTATAGAAAAGCAATGGAATTACACAGCCCACCAAAATTTTTACTTCATCTCCGTGTCAAACAACGTCTTTCTGACAATTTTACTGTCACAACTCTGCTTCAAAACCCTAAACATCAATAAGGAGCGAGGATTCAATAATATACGAATCCTGACTTGTCTTATTGTCCGTCTTCTGCGTTGTAGCAACAGTTGCGTAGCCCTGCTATGCGCCTGTTGCTACGCCTTCAAGACAAACAATAATCCTGCGTCAATCTTTCGCATATTATTAAAAC
>Ga0114934_10000946_pt1 | contig 18895 bp, 16 predicted proteins | sample 4SBtaG_2_FD_99695 | JGI IMG/M metagenome (GOLD analysis project Ga0114934, IMG submission 99695) | Deep subsurface microbial communities from Kolumbo volcano to uncover new lineages of life (NeLLi) - 4SBTROV10_white metaG | ecosystem: Environmental > Aquatic > Marine > Volcanic ...
GACTTCTTTGCTAAATCAGGATTTGCAATTCTCCAGTCTTTTGCGGTGCAGTTGAAAAGAGCAACATTTAACAAATCTGCTTCTTCTGCATAAATTATCCATTCTTTGTCTTTTTCGTAGTTTTTGTCTGGAAGGATGATATTTTTTACTGCGTCAGTATGAATATAATAATTTGTTTTGCTCAATATCCTTTTAACATTCCATTCAAGATTATATTGGTTGGTTTCAACTTCTTTAAGTCTCTGATATTCTGTGATTAAGTAAAGTTTAAAAGTTGGGCTTATCCAAGAGCCAAATTCAAAAGCAATGTCTTTATGTGCATAAGTTCCACCGTATCTACCTGCTTTTGAGAAAATTCCAATTGCATTAGTTTTTTCTGTCCATTCTTTGACACTTACTTTAAAACTATTTAAACCTGATTGATTTCTAATTGTGGCGAATTCGCCATAATTAAAATTCGGATTGTGGATTTTTTCCCAAACGCTCAAAAATTCTAGCGTATTGCGATTTCTCATCCAGTCAGTTATGAAAAATTTACCATCTTTTGCTTTTAACATATCTGTCAGACAAATATAATCGTCCTCATCTCTTTTTTCAATAGAGATAAATTTATCTTCGACTTGTATTTTTGTTAATTTTCCCATTAATCTATTTTAAAATACAAATTTAGGAAATCATTTTCTTTTATCTTTTTTTTATTGTTAATTTCTGTTTTCTAATTGTTCTTCCCAATGAAAGCCAACTGATGAGTATATGGTTTTGTGTCGGTCTTTATTGGGCAGGAAAAGTCATGCGGAACATGTTTTACCCGCTGGTTTAAGTTGATCAACTCAAACCGAATTATTCATAAAAATCATTAAAATTTTTATGAATGAGCGTTAGGATGTGGGATGTAATTCGGGAAACCCCGATTTAGAAATACCCAAATTTGGGCTATGATAATTGCACAGATTTGTAGTATTTCTTAATCATTAGAAAAATTTGTGAATTTTTCGGGTTAAACCGGATAAATAAAAGCAGTTTTTTAACTGCGTATAAAACAGTTCTTTTCAATAAATGAGTGCAGTCTAAGAACAGGCGACTTTCATAAAAAGAGTTATTTTGGATGAGATTTATATTTTTTGAGATTCAGTGATGCCTGAGTATCAGTTAATTGAAAAAAGTGTAAATATCGCCAAAAGAAACTTTTTTGATTTTGTTTGTTTTTAGACTGGACTCATAAATGATTATTTTTACAGTAGTGCAAGAAACTTTTCAGGATTAACATCTGTATTACAAATTGAGGAATTATAAGTGTTATCAAGTTAGAAATTTTTAAATTTCTAAGATTTAAGTCAGGAGATTTAAATCAGCAGCTAAATTCAGGATGACAAATATTGCTTACGAAATTGTACGCGATGCAATCACGCACCAGCGGGGGATTTTTTTTTTAGACCGGACTCAATAATCCAATCAAGAACATCATTTGTCGACTGATCTGTATTTTGACTTAAAATTAATATCATTTTCGCAAAGCATTACATAACTTGCCATCATTAGTGTATGTTTCTGTTCTTTTTAAAATATAACCTATATTTTTTTTAAACTTATAAAAGTATTTTATTTTAACAACACCGTTATCATAATCTTCTTCTGTTAAATGTAACTGTGTAGCAATTCTATTATAATCATTAAATACTTCTTCTCCTGCTAAAGTTAATAATGTCTTATTTGGGGAAAGTATATATTCAATAGTTTTATTATCACTATAAATTATTGACAAAATAGTGTCATTTAAATTCCAATTGCCTACTATAGTATCCGTTTTTTTATCATTATAGTATTTAATCTTTTCACATTTTTGATTTTGCTCAAACTTAATAGCAAATAATTCATTTTTAAATACTTTATTTTCAATCTGACCTTTTACTATTAAAGGCAAAATAAAGCTAAATACGACAATTTGTAATGTTCTCATTATTTTTTTGTTATTAAAATCACAATTCCTTCTGAACAACTAAAATAGAAAGGAGTTTTACCTTCCATAAATAAAACTTTCTTTTTATAATCATCATATGATTCTAATCCAAGTAGTTTTCTATTCTTGTTATATTCTTGTATTTGTTCATTAGTTCGTTTATTTTCTTTTATTTTTCCATTGATTTTAAAAAAGACTATGGTGCCATATTTATCATCGCCAACTAAGTAATTATTTTTTTTATCTTCAAGCTCTGCATAAATATTTGGTAATAGATGACCTTTTTTCACTTCTTTATATAAAATATCAGATAATAAATAGCCTCTGTTTTGATAATAATGTCTAACGATAATATAAAACTTAGTATTATCAATATCCCAAGGTTTTTTAAACCCCAAGTTATTTTCATCCGGATATCCATATTTCAAAATAATATCTGACAATTTTATAAAATTAATACTGTCAATTTTTGATATGGTATCACCATACAAAGAATACGAACCTCTTTTCTTTCTAAAATATTGATCGTCATTATAAATATCGTCAATTTTCTTACGAAGTTGGATATCCCATTTATTACGACCATCTATAATTAATGATTTACTCTTTTTTTTCAACGCTTTCCATTCTTTACAGCTTTTCAATCCCTTAAATGATTCTTTTTTAAATATATTAAAAGTCATACCTTTTCTTAAAATCCTTTCTACATATTGAATTCCCATTATATTATTCCCTGTGTAAGATGCACATATTGCGGCATTATACAAATCTTTAGCGTACTGGACTTTTACATCTTTAAAAGCTTTTTGATAATAATATAAGGCAGAATCATACTTTGCTTCAATTATAGCAATTCCTGCATTATTTACATTCTTATAGTATTCAAAATAATTTTGAGAATACAAGTGATACGAAGTAAATATTAAGATTAAAAAAATAAAGAAACGCATATGCAAACAATTAAAATATAATATAGAATATTAAAAATTGATAGTTGTCAAGTTTCACAAGGTTGTTAATTTTTTTCTTGCTTATTTTGCTTCAAAGATAGGCGTTTATTTATAAATTTAAAGGATTTTCTTTAAAATTTTGTTAATTGTCAAATTATGAATTATAATTAATAATTATCAATGAGTTCAGTCTAAGAACAGGCGACTTTCATAAAAAGAGTTATTTTGGATGAGATTTATATTTTTTGAGATCCAGTGATGCCTGAGTATCAGTTAATTGAAAAAAGTGTGAATATCGCCAAAAGAAACTTTTTTGATTTTGTTTGTTTTTAGACTGAACTCATCAGTTATTATATATTATCTTTGTTTCTTGAAAGAAAGTACCCCTTATGAGTGAATATATTGTATCAGCACGGAAATACAGACCGGGAAAATTTGATGAAATTGTTGGGCAACAAAATATTGTAAAAACATTAAAAAATGCAATCACTAATGGACAGTTAGCACAGGCCTATTTGTTTTCCGGACCAAGAGGCGTAGGGAAAACAACTTGTGCTCGTATTTTTGCTAAGACGATTAATTGTACGAATTTGACAGACGAGACAGAAGCTTGTAGCAATTGTGACTCATGTAAAGCGTTTGAAAATAATACTTCATTTAATGTACATGAGTTGGATGCGGCTTCCAATAATTCAGTTGAAGATATTCGTAATTTGATTGATCAGGTGCGTATTCCACCACAAATAGGCAGATACAGGGTTTATATTATTGATGAGGTTCACATGTTGTCGCAGCAGGCATTCAATGCCTTTCTGAAAACACTGGAAGAACCACCGAAACATGCTATTTTTATTTTGGCAACCACGGAAAAACATAAGATTATTCCTACCATTTTATCCCGTTGTCAGATATTTGATTTTAAGCGGATTACTATCCAATCAATGACTGACCATTTGAAAAAAATAGCCGAAAAAGAGCAGGTAGCTGTTGAAGAAGAGGGGTTGAATATTATTGCTCAAAAAGCAGATGGTAGCTTGCGGGATGCCTTGTCTATTTTTGATAAGATTGTCAGTTTTTCGGATGGCAATGTATCCTATCAATCGGTTTTGGAAAATCTGAATGTGTTGGATTATGATTATTATTTTTCATTAGTCGATGCTTTTTATAAAAACGATTATGCCCAAGCAATCTTAACATTTGATGAAATTTTAGATAAAGGATTTAATGAGTCGAATTTCTTAAACGGATTAATGAAACATTTTCGTGATTTGTTAATGTTACAAAATCCTGGAACGGTTAAATTACTAGAAGTAGGAGAGAAAATTGCCCAAAAATACGAAGTCCAAGCCAAAGGTGTTACTGTCAATTTTTTACTGAAAGGTATTCAAGTGCTGAATAGTTTTTCTGTGGTACATAAAACCGTTTTAGATAAGCGATTACATGTAGAATTAGCTTTAATCGAAATGTCAAATATTACAGGTGATTTTAGTGTTAAACCAATGACTAAAATTGAAGATAAACAAGCAAAACCTGTCGCAGAGAAGCCCTTAGCCAAGGAGTCGGCGCCATCTGCTTATGTTGCACCGCCAAAGCCTGTAGAAGCCAAGCCTGTGGAAAAACAGACAGATACGGAAGAACCAAAAATAGAAGAGAAAAATGAAAAACAGGTACTGGCCACATCGGCGGAAGTAAAACAAGCTAAGACAGAAAATCCGATGGATGGAATTGTCCCGGATGTCGGTCGTTTGCTTCAGAATGATAATATGACTTCTGAAAATGAAAAAAAGAAGGATCAAAAGAAAATGCCTGACGGTCAAAAGAATATTGAATTTTCTGAAGAAGATTTACAAGATGCATGGCATGGATTTGCATCGCTATACTTGAAAGAGGATCCAAGACTATCTCAACTTTTTCGAACTTTCGTCCCTGCGATTAAAGATTTTCCAAAAGTGGAAATTGAATTATTAAACGAAAATCAAGAAACAGAAATAAAATCAATTTATCCCGAATTATTGGCCTATCTTAAAGAAAAGTTAATGAATTCGGAACTACTACTTAAGATTGTTGTGAACAAAGAAAAAACGGTTCATTCTGAGGTGCCATATACAGACGAAGATAAATACAAACATTTAAAAAAGGAGAATCCTAAAATTGACGACTTAAAAGATCAATTAAATTTGTTTGCCGATTAGCTGAAAAACATCTTTTAGGGTTAAAGTTTTTTATATTTTCGTGAGCAAATTTTAAAACAATTAAAAAAACAGATACAATGTCACAGACAAAAAAAATTATTTGGACAAAGGTTGATGAAGCACCGGCTTTGGCAACTTATTCATTATTACCTATTGTCAAGGCTTTTACAAAAGCTGCCAATGTTGAGATTGAAACAAGGAATATTTCTCTTCCAGGAAGAATTTTGGCAAATTTCCCCGACTATTTAACGGAAGATCAAAAAATGGCAGATGAATTATCCTATTTAGGAGAATTAGTGAAAAAGCCTGAAGCTAATATTATTAAATTACCAAATATCTCAGCTTCCATACCGCAACTGTGTGAAGCTATCAAAGAATTGCAAGATAAAGGATTTAAAGTTCCTGACTATCCTATAGAACCGAAAAATGAAGAAGAAAAGAAAATTAAAGAACGGTATGCTAAAACACTTGGAAGTGCTGCTAATCCTGTTCTTCGTCAAGGAAATTCCGATCGTAGGGTAGCTCCATCTGTAAAAGCTTATGCTCAGAAACATCCCCATAAATTAGGGCCATGGTCATCTGATTCTAAAACGCATGTTGCCCATATGAATGGTGGTGATTTTTACGAAAATGAAAAAACTATCGTTTTAGATAAAGACACTGATATCCGTTATGAATTTTTAGGCGATGATGGTAAAACGATTGTTCTAAAAGAGAAATTACCTTTATTAAAAGATGAGGTGCTCGACTCAACTTATATGAGTGCTAAGTTGTTACGGAAATTTGTTCAAGAACAAGTTGAAGATGCCAAGCAGAAAAATGTTTTGTTTTCCGTGCATTTGAAAGCGACCATGATGAAGGTTTCTGACCCCATTATTTTCGGCCATTTTGTTTCGGTATATTTCAAAGATGTTTTTGAGAAATATGCTGACACCTTTGAGAAACTGGGCGTAAATCCTGATTTGGGATTAGGAGACTTGTATTTGAAATTAAAGAAATTGCCGGATAACGAGCGAAAAGAAATAGAGGCAGCCATTGATGCTGTTTATGATAAAAATCCTGACTTGGCAATGGTTGATTCAGATAAAGGGATTACCAATTTACATGCACCAAACCTGATTATTATTGATGCTTCTATGCCGCCAATGATTCGTGACTCCGGTAAAATGTGGGGTGCTGACGGAAAATTACATGAAATCAAAGCAATTATTCCTGACCGTTGTTATGCTACATTTTATCAGAAAACTATTGATTTTTGTAAGCAAAATGGTGCATTTGATCCGGCTACAATGGGTAATGTTTCCAATGTTGGGTTAATGGCACAAAAAGCCGAAGAATATGGCTCTCATGATAAAACATTTAAGTCTCCCGGAAATGGTAAGATACGCGTAGTAGATAATAATACCAATGAAGTTTTAATGGAGCATGCCGTTGAAGACGGTGATATTTATAGAGGATGTCAAGCCAAAGACCTGCCGATTAGAGACTGGGTGAAATTAGCTGTAACCCGGGCTAAAGCAACCGGAGTACCCGCTGTTTTTTGGTTGGATAAAAACCGGTCACATGATGCCGTAATGATAAAAAAAGCAGAAAAATATCTTAAAGATCATGATACTAACGGTTTGGAAATTCATTTTATGGCACCGGAAGATGCTATGGAATTTACACTTAAACGGGCAAAAGCAGGAAAAGATACCATTTCAGTTTCCGGTAATGCTATTCGTGATTATTTAACAGATTTATTTCCTATTTTAGAACTTGGCACCAGTGCTAAGATGTTATCTATTGTCCCTTTATTAGCTGGTGGCGGTTTATTTGAAACCGGTGCAGGAGGCTCAGCACCTAAGCATGTTCAGCAATTTTTGAAAGAAGGTCATTTGCGTTGGGATTCTTTAGGCGAATATCTTGCTTTAATGGTTTCATTAGAAGATTTAGCTGACAAGGCGAATAATCCAAAAGCTAAAATTCTTTCCAAAACACTGGATAAAGCAATTGAGAAAGTCTTGGAAAACGGAAAATCGCCTTCTCGTGTCGTTAATGAACCGGATAATAGAGCAGGCCATTTTTACTTAGCAATGTATTGGGCGGAAGCCTTATCAACGCAAACTGAAGATACGGAATTACAATCAAAATTTACGCCTGTTGCCAAACAACTAGCAAAAAATGAAGCGGAAATAATGATGGAATTAAATGCAGCACAAGGAAAACCTCAAGATATTGGCGGTTATTATTTGCCGGATGATGATATGACAGAAAAAGCGATGAGACCAAGCAAAACTTTAAATAATATTGTAGATGCATTGGTTTTAAATCATGTACAAGTAAATTAATTAAAATATATAATGTTATGATACCAAAAGAAGTTTCAGAAATTTTAAATGAGCAGATAGAGAAGGAATTTTATTCCTCAAATTTATATCTGTCAATGGCAATATGGTGTGATGCTAAAGGATATGAAGGGACATCCAAATGGCTTTACAATCATACAGAAGAAGAACGCATGCATGCTTTTAAGTTTATTCATTATCTTGTTGATGTGGATGAGAAAGCAATTGTCCCTGCCACAAAAAAACCACCGGTAGATTTTAAAGATATCAAAACTTTATTTGATATGGTTTTAAAACATGAACAGTTTATTTCCAATGCTATCAATGAAATTGTTAAATTATGTTACAAAACCAATGATTTTCGTACAATGAATTGGGTACAGTACTTTGTGCAAGAGCAAATTGAAGAAGAAAGTAGTGTGCGAACTATCATTGATAAAATACAATTGGCAGGCGATAAGAATGTTTTTTGGTTTGATAAAGAAATGACAACAATTAGAACTGCCGAAGGTTCTAATTAGTGTCTGTCCATAAAGTAGAGAGTCTGAATTATAATGTTTGAGTTCAAGGCTTTCGAAAGCCTGAAAATCAGGAGTCCCGCCTAAGGAGGGATGACTGATTTAAAGGTTGAGAATAACGAAGAAATCGGACATTATAGACAGACTTTAATCAATAAACTTTTCGTTAAGCTCTTTTATTAAATTCTTTAAATCACTTATAGCGAGAGGGAGTTCAATTTTGAGTTCCCTTTCTTTTTTGTTGAGTGCCAGTAAATGAATATTAGAAATACTGTTAACAATTTCCGGTTGTGCAAGGTAGGGGAGGTTTGACTTTATTTTATGTAATTGTGAAGTTAAATTTGAAAAGTCTTTTTTTTCTAACAATTTTGAAAAATTATCAACTTGATTATTACGAATGAAAACCTTGATTAAATTATGGATAAAGTCTTCGTTCCCATTCGTATTTCCTATGAGTTTCTCAATGTTATAATATTTTCCTTGAACTTCCATTTGATACAAAAAACAAAGATAATAACATTTATGAAATTAAAAAATTTTTTTTTTGCAAAAACTTGTTGTATATTTGTAACTTTAAATTAATAGACCATGAAGTACTTATTAGTAATTATACTTTTCTTTAGTGCTTATTTGATTAAAGGGCAAACAGTTATTGAGATGATGTATCCCGGAGATGCCAATTTGGTATTGTTGCAAGTTCACGATGAAAAAGATGCAGACATTGTTGTTTATAAAACTGAAGATAAAAAGGAGGCTGATTCGTGGGATTTAGAATGGAAGTTTCGCAAATGGGGCTTTTCAAATTTTTCTATTTATTTAGCTCAAAGTCCCGATGATACTTTATTAGTTGATAAAGAAGAAGGTATTACTTATCCTTTACAAGGGAAAATTTATTTTACGAATAACCCGGATAAAAGAGGCTATAAAAATCCTAATTTCCATTTGGAAGGTGTATTTCGTAAAGTCAAAACTAATAAAGACAAACAATGACATTTTAAGTATGAATTCTTTCAAGCATCTTTTATTTTTCGGCTTTGCTGTAATGCTATTTGTTATACTTGCTTGTAATCGTCAACCTGCAAAAATTATGGAGGAACATGATCCTTTGATTAAAAAATTGGAAGAAAAAGATTCTATCCGTGTTATTAAAATCAATAAAGATTCCCTCCAAAAAGTTAAGGGTAGAAGTCCCCTTAAACAAAACAAAAAGTAGGTTACTCTATCTAAAATTTTTATGGATAAATATAAAATTGTTGTAAAAACATTTTCCGGATTAGAAAGTGTTTTGTTTGAAGAGGTTGTTTCGCTATTTGGCGGAAAAGTTGAAAAGCTGAATAGAGGCGTCTTATTTTATGGCGACATAGAAGCTGTTTACAAGGCCAACCTAATGTTGCGGACGGCTGTAAAGGTTTTAGTGCAGATAGTGGAATTTAAAGCTATGGACAAGGAAATGCTTTATGCTGAAGCCAAAAAGATTGACTGGGGAAAATATTTCACTGTATATCAAAGTTTTGCTATTGAGGGTATTGGCCAGTCTAAATATTTTAATAGTCGTCAGTTTGCGTCCCTCGTAGTGAAAGATGCGATAGCCGATCAATTTAGAGAAAAATATTCACATCGTCCGAATGTGGCAAAGCAGAATCCGGAGATTCCGATTGTTGTTCATCTACAAGACGAAAAAGTCTCAATTTATCTGAATGCTTCCGGAGACTCGTTATTTAAGCGTGGCTACAGGAAAAGTTCAGTAGAAGCGCCCTTGAATGAAGTGCTGGCAGCCGGTATATTAAAACTGTCGGGATGGAATGGCAAACAATTATTGATTGATCCGATGTGTGGGTCAGGTACCATTCCAATTGAGGCAGCTTATTTAGCCACCGGTATTCCGCCAAATTTTCAACGAAATTCATTTGCTTTTATGAATTGGCGAAGTTTTGATAGCAATTTATGGGTTATTGTTCGCGATTCTGTAAAACAAATTACTGATTTGCCACGAAAATCATTTATTAAAGGATATGATATAAAAGACTATGCCATTGCTAATGCTAAGGACAACCTCTTGTTTACAGGTGTCCAGCGGATTGTTTCCTTTGAGAAGAAAGATTTTTTTGAATTGAAGCCATCGGCAGAAAATGGTACTTTAATATTTAATCCGCCCTATAATAAACGGATAAAATTAGATGACAGCAAACAATTTTACAAAAGTATTGGTGACCATCTGAAAACACATTTTACAGGTTTTGATGTATGGATATATTCCGCTGATGAGTCCGGTATAAAATTCCTTGGTTTACATCCTGACCAAAAAATTGCACTGGATAATGCGAAGATAAAAGCTAAACTATATCATTATCCGGTGTACGAAGGAAAGTTGTATTAATGTCTTTGCGAACTTTTCAAAAGTTTCAAACTTTTGAAAAGTTATAGGCGGAGGGATAACTGTATTCGTTTTCGTGGGATATCAACATCAATAACTTTAACTTTTAGTTGTTGGTTTAAGTGAACAACATCTGCGGGGTCGCTTACATAACCATCTTTTAAGTTAGAAATATGGATCAATCCGTTTTCTTTAATGCCTAAATCTACGAAAGCTCCAAATTTAGTAATATTGGTTATGATGCCCGGCAAAATCATGTCGATTTGTAAGTCTTCTATTTTACGCACATTGGGATCAAAGCTGAAAACTTTAATATGTTCTCGTGGGTCCCGACCGGGTTTTTGTAACTCTTCAAAAATTTGCTCAATGGTAAATTCCCCGATTTCTTCCGAAAGATATTTAGTCGTATCAACATTGCTTAAAATATTGCTTTCCCCAATTAATTCATTCAATGATACCTTTAAATCGTTTGCTATGCTGTTTACTAAATCATAATTTTCAGGATGAACAGCGGTATTGTCTAATGGGTTTGAACTATCAGGAATACGCAAAAATCCAGCACATTGCTCAAAAGCTTTTTCGCCAAGTTTTGGCACTTTTTTTAAATCTTTTCGTTCTAAAAATTTACCATTTTCTTTACGGTAATTCACAATATTTTCGGCTAAATGAGGACCAATACCTGAGATATATTGTAAAAGATATTTTCCGGCAGTATTAACATTAACACCAACACTATTGACTGCACTTTCAACAATACGGGTAAGTGAGTCTTTTAGTTTTTTTTGATTGACATCGTGTTGATATTGACCAACACCAATAGATTTAGGATCAATTTTCACCAATTCAGCCAGTGGGTCCATCAGTCGTCTGCCAATAGATACAGCGCCCCGTACGGTAACATCATACTGGGGAAATTCTTCCCTGCCAACCGGTGAGGCTGAATAGATGCTGGCACCGGCCTCATTAACAACAAAAACTTGAACATCCTTTTTGAAAAAAATGCCTTTAATAAAGGCTTCCGTTTCGCGGCCTGCTGTTCCGTTACCAATGGCAATGGCTTCAATTTTATAGGCTTCTACCAATGAGGCAACCTTATGTTTAGCTTGTTTAATTTCTTTTTGTGGTGGGTGCGGATAGATGGTCTCATTGTGGAGCAAATCGCCTTTTTCGTCAAGGCAAACCAGTTTGCATCCCGATGAAAATCCGGGGTCTAAAGCTAAAATGCGTTTATTCCCAAGGGGTGGTGACAAGAGCAATTGCTTTACATTTTTAGCAAAAACTTCAATAGCTGTTTCGTCTGCAATTTCTAAAAAATGATTGACTGTTTCATTTTCTAATGAAGATTGTATCAGCCGGTTATAAGATTCTTCTCCTGCTTGTTTTATTTGCATAGAGAGTGCATTCTTCCCCTTGACAAATTGTCGTTCAATAAGCGTTATGGCATCTTCAGATTTTGGTGCTGTTTTTATCCGTAAATATTTTTCTTTTTGTCCGCGCAGAATAGCTAATAAGCGGTGTGATGGTATCTGTTTTATGGGTTGGGAAAAATCAAAAAAATCACGGTATTTAGTAGCCTCTTTTTGTTTGGATTTAATGACTTTAGCGGTTAAAACTGCTTTCTGAAAAAACAGATAACGAAGTTGTTTTCGCAGGGATGCATTTTCGCTAATTTTTTCAGCTATAATGTCGCGACATCCCTGTAATATATCCTCTTTATTCTCAAATTTTCCGGTAGATAAATGTTGCGTAATTTCAGCATCAAGGTCAAAAGGTTGTTGCCGTAAGATATTAATGGCAAGTGTTTCTAATCCTTTTTCTTTAGCTATGGTGGCACGCGTGCGTTTTTTTTGCTTATAAGGTAAATACAAATCTTCTAACTCGTTATTATCAAAAGTGTTGATAATTTTCCTTTTTAAATCATCAGTAAGTAGTCCTTGGTTTTCTATGGCTTTAAGAATGGATTCTTTTCGTTTTTCTAAAGTAGTGTAATAACTGAGAAGGTCTTTTATTGCTCCAATTTCTACTTCATTTAGATTGCCTGTTTTTTCTTTTCTGTACCGGCTAATGAATGGAATGGTTGCACCTGCTTCTAATAGCTGAAGCGTGTTTTTTACTTGATGTGTCTTGATGCCTGATTGATTGGCTATCAGAGAGGAGAAATCAGCCATTATCATGTTGGGTTAATGCATTATATATTTTGATACAGACATAGGCATCTGTTGCTGCGTAATGAAGTTGTCCCTGCGATAGTTCATCGTTTTCCCAGTTCGAAAGTTGTTGCCGCTTTGATAATCTTTTTTTGAGAACGATAGCCGTTAATTTTCTTAAAGATAAATTTTCAATGGCATTTGCTTTAGCGATGGTTTGGATATCTTTAAATCCCTTAGAATTAAATGGTGTAATATGTTTTAGTCCTCTGATATCTATATTGTTGTCAGCACCTATTTTGAGTATTTCCGGATTTTCAAAAATGGAAATTAATCCTTGTGGTAAACCTATTTTATGTATTCTGAATAGGTAGGCATCAGTGTCCGTAGATAATTGAACTAAAGCAATTTTGTGTTTAATACCTTTCCTGAAAACGGGACGGGTCTCGGTATCAAAACCAAGTAATGTCTCTTTATTAAGTCTTGCAATGGCCTCGTTTATTTCTTCTAGAGTATCAATAATGTGGATATTTCCCTCAAAAACAATCAGGGGTAATTCTCTAATTTCCTCTTTCGATATGGTTGAAGCAAATTTCATCCGTGATGATGGTGTTCATGAGTATCCTTTAGCTTTTCAGTAAACCAATTTTCAGTGTTGAGTGGTATCTCTTCGTCTTCAGGAACTTTATCATTTTCAACAATCAAGTTTTCGTATAATAACTTGTGTAATGCTTCAATTAATTGTAATGATTTTTTACCCCAAAGTGTCTTAAAATCGTTTTGACACTCAAACAACGCATCATTCATCATTTCTTCAGTCCCAAGACGATAAAGATTCAAGAAATCATATAATGATTGAAAAATATCAGTATAAATTTCTGAAAGTTTTATCCATTCTTGTTCATCCAGATTCTGTGAATCGTAATTGGATAACACCTCATAATCGTTAGTTCTAAGCAATCGATGTATTTTATATTGAATCCCGAAATACATTGCTTCATCACAGAATCGTTCATTACCTTCATTAAAAATATCAGGAATATTGGGTAGTAAGGATGCTTTTAAATAGAGCAGTGGTAGCATTTTATGTGACTTGAAAATGAATTCCTTCTTCTCTGTTTCTTCAGGAAAATCAATGAGGGCAATATATTCTTTTGCAACCGTAACAAATTCAATAACATCCTTATGAAAAACGATTGATGAAGTCATTTAATTTTTTTTTGCAAATTTAATAAAAACTTCTTTAATCGATATTTACTATTCTGTGTTCTCTAAATTTTGTATTATTGTATTTGAAATTTTAATACAAATAAATGTTATCAGAAAACGATTTGAAGTTAATAAAGGAAAAAGGAATAAATCTTAAACAGGTTGAAAATCAGTTGAATATATTTAAAAAAGGCATTTTACCAATTGACATTACTCGTGCTGCTACAATAGGCAATGGTATTAAGAAATTTACAGAAGGGGAAGAGAATAAATTTATTGAATTTTATGATAATTTTATATGCAAAGCTACATTGCAGAAGTTTGTGCCGGCTTCAGGTGCTGCTTCACGAATGTTTAAAGATGTATTTGCTTTCTTGAATGACAAAAAAACCGATATCAATGATGAGAATTATGCCGTTGTAAAAGCGTTTTTTGACCATTTACATTTATTTGCTTTTTATCAAGATTTACAAGAAGTTATTGCTTCTCATGGCTTTTCTTTATCCGGGTTATTGGCTCAAAAAGAATATAAAAAAATATTAGAATTTTTATTGACAGATAAAGGCTTGAATTACGGCAATAAACCGAAAGCTGTATTAGCTTTTCATGGTTATGCAGAAACTTATAGAACCGCTTTGGAAGAACATTTGGTCGAAGGAGCATTGTATGCACAGAAAAATGGAGAAGTAAATATTCACTTTACGGTCTCGCCGGAACATAAACAACTTTTTGAGACAACGGTATCAAATAGTATCGGGCAATTGACGGCTGAATTTAATGCCAGATTCAATATTGAATATTCTTTTCAAGAACCATCAACAGATACCATTGCGGTAGATGAACATAATGCGCCTTTTCGGAATGCTGATGGTACATTACTTTTCAGACCCGGCGGGCATGGTGCTTTAATACATAATCTTAATAAATTGTCGGGCGATATGGTCTTTATTAAGAATATTGATAATGTCGTCCCTGACCATTTAAAGGGAGATACTGTTCGTTATAAAATGTTGTTGGCAGGCATATTAACCAAATTCCGGTTAAAGCTACATACATTTATGGATTTATTGGATAGCGATATTGATGATTCGTTATTAGTGGATGATTTAGAAAAGTTACTATTGGCATACCATATAATAGATAAATTGCCTGAAATTAAAAAAGAAGATAAGCGACTATTTTATTTGTCATTTTTAAATAAGCCGATTCGTGTGTGTGGTATGGTGAAGAATGAAGGGGAGCCGGGAGGTGGTCCCTATTGGGTGAAAGACGAGGAAAATTCGTTTAGCTCATTACAAATATTGGAAAGTAGTCAAGTTAATATAGCTGAAGAAAAGCAACGCAAAATTATGTTGGAGTCAACCCATTTTAATCCTGTAGATTTGGTGTGCTGGTTACGGGATTATAAAAATCAGCGTTTCGATTTAACGGAATTTGTGGATGAGCGTACTTATTTTATTTCAGAAAAATCTAAAGATGGCAAAAAATTAAAGGCATTGGAATTACCGGGATTATGGAACGGTGCTATGGCAAAATGGTTAACTATTTTTGTGGAAGTGCCTATCACAACATTTAACCCTGTAAAAGTAGTTAATGACTTATTGCGTGAAACGCATCAGAAAATGAAATTTTAAATGCTGAATGTTGAAATTTTAATGAAAAAAGAAAATATAATAATGTAGTTTAAAAGTTGAAAGTTAAAAAAATAAACAAATGAACAATTTAAACTATAAACTACTCAACTATAAGCAGATAAATGATTCGTAATTAAGAAATTGACACTTAAAATTTGTATTTTTGTAGCAAAAAAGAATTGGATGGAGGAAAACAGTAGTATAGTAGAAAAAGATTCAAGTATATCGACAACGAAGGAAGATAATGAATTGTTTATCTCTCTGACAGATATGGAGAGAAATAAGAATCCAAAAGAGCCCAAAGATGTTGTAAAAAATTGGATGCGTTCAAGAACAACAATAGAATTTCTTGGAATTTGGGAACAATTAAATAATCCTGATTTTAAAGGGGTCGAATTCGAACCCTTATTGTATGAAGCAGGAAGCAATTCGTTTACTCTTTCCCCTACAAAATGGATAGAATTGACTGGTGCAAAAGGAATTATATCAAAAAGAGGGAAGAATGGAGGAACATTTGCTCACCAAGATATTGCACTTGAATTTGCATCTTGTATAAGTGCAGAATTCAAAATATATCTACTAAAAGAGTTCAAGCGATTAAAGCAAAAAGAGTTTGATACAAAACAACTTGAGTGGAATCTAACAAGAACATTAGCGAAAGTAAACTATCAAATACATACAGATGCAATAAAAGAAAATTTGATTCCCAAGAATATAGAAAGGGATTCTTTTATTTATGCTGACGAAGCAGATTTATTGAATGTTGCATTGTTTGGTAAAACAGCGAAGAATTGGCGAGACGAGAATCCTAATAAATAGGGGAATGTCCGAGATTATGCAACAATGGAGCAGTTAGTTGTTCTGTCTAATATGGAAAGTATGAATGCTGAATTGATAAAAGTTGGAATTGAGCCGACTGAAAGAATGGAGCGATTGAATAAAATGGCAATATCTCAAATGAAAGTATTAATAGTAAACACATCAATGAAGAAACTAAAATAAAAGGCGATAACACGCAATAAAAACATAATATGAAATTGTCATAAGCAATAAATAACACACCAACCAAAAATGAATATAAATTGTTAATCTCGTTTAAAACGAGATGAGAAATAAAAAAATAAACACACCCCTTAATCCCCTCTTAATAGAGGGGAAACAATCAATAACTTTTCAAAAGTTTGAAACTTTTGAAAAGTTCCCGCGGAATTTCTTAGTCCCGTAGGGACAAAATATTTATAGAGATTATTAACAAAACAATAACAAAGTCCCGTAAGGGACATAATATAAAAGAATATGGTCAATACATACACACAATTGTACATTCAATTTGTATTTGCAGTACAAAATAGAGAATCAATTATTAATACCGAACTGCTATCAAGTTGCTTAATTTTCTGATTTTGTTTGTTTTTAGATGGAACTCATAAAAGTTTTTATTTATCTTTGTCAATCATTGAGTCGTTCAAATTATTATTGAAAGGAATGAATAATTTGTAATTTGTAATTAAAAAATATAAACAGATAAATAATTCATAATTCAACATTTAAAATTCAAAATATAAAATAGATAAATCATTCGTAATTTGTAATTCATAATTAATAATTAATAATTAATAAGTATAGATATATGAAAAAATATTATTTAACTCTTATACTGTTCTTTGGTGTAATTACCGAAATATTTTCTTGTACAAATTTAATTGTAACCAAGGGGGCTTCTACTGATGGATCTGCCTATTTGGTTTATACAAACGATGGCGAATGGCTATACCATCTTCAGGTTTTTCAAGCAAAAGATTATCCTAAAGGAGCGAAACTTGATTTTACAAATCGTAGTCGTATAAAAGGTTCAATTCCACAAGTACCGCATACCTATAAGTTAATTGGTTTTCACATGAATGAATTTCAACTTTCCATTGGCGAAACAACTTTTGGAGGGCGGAAAGAATTGATGAATCAAAAAACAAGTTTTCTAGAATATTGGCATTTAATGCGTTTGGCATTAGAAAGGGCAAAAACGGCACGAAAGGCCATTGAGGTCATTACCGGGTTAGTTGAAAAATATGGTTATGCCAGTGAGGGTGAGAGTTTTTCTATTGCGGACCCTAACGAGGCTTGGCTGCTGGAAATGATTGGTAAAGGGAATGAAAAAGGGGCTGTATGGGTGGCTCGTAAAATACCCGACGGTATGGTGTTGGCACATGCCAACCATTCGCGGATAGCAGAATTCCCTTTAGATGACCCTGACAATTGCTTGTATGCCAAAGATGTCATTAAGTTTGCCATTAAAAAAGGGTATTATGATCCAAAATCAGGCAAACCGTTTCGTTTCAATGAAGTCTATAATCCCATGCCAAAATACCGTTTAAAATATACGGAATGCCGGGTGTGGAGTTTATATCGCAGAATAGCCCCTTCATTAGGATTGTCGGATGATTATTGTTTGGGTAAAGAAAATGCTAAATCCTATCCGCTGTGGATAAAACCCGATAAGAAATTGCGTTTGGTTGATGTCATGAATTTGGTGCGGGATCATTATGAGGGAACCCCTTTTGATATGACCAAAGGGTTGGCTGCCGGACCTTTTGGATCGCCCAATCGTGTGCCGCCTGTAACCTGGCAATACGATAGTGTGGGATATAGTTGGGAACGCCCAATTTCAGTGTATTATACCGCTTTTAGTTTTGTGGCACAAATGCGAAACTTTTTACCCGATGAAGTAGGTGGTATTGTTTGGTTTGGCGAAGATGATACTTATTTCACTTGCTATATGCCGGTATTTGCAGGCACCAACGATGTGGCCGAGCCTTATAAAACAGGCGATATGAAAAAATTTTCATGGCATTCCGCTTGGTGGGTTTTTAATTTTGTAGCTAATTATACTAACTTGAGATATGTGGATATGAAAAAGGATATTCAGCAAGTTAGGGATAGTTTGGAACAATATTATATTCTCCAAACCGATACAGTGACTAAGACAGCAATGGAATTGAAAAAGAAATCACCGGGAGAAATGCACAAATACTTAACTGATTATACCGATAAAACAGGTAATGATTTGGTAACTACTTGGATTAAACTTGGCGAATCATTAATTACAAAATATAATGACGGTTTTGTGAAAGACAGACAAGGAAAGGTCAATTCTGTGGGCTATCCTGAGCAATGGAAGAAACAAATTATTAGCAATGATGCTATTCGTTATTTGAATCAGGAATAAATTTTTTGAAAACTATATAAAATATGATACGATGAAATTAATAAAAAAAATAAACACACCCCTTAATCCCCTCTTAATAGAGGGGAAACAATCTTCCCCCTTAAAAAAGTGCTTGTCCCGATGAATGTCGGGAGGGATTGAAGGGGTTGTAAAAAAAGTAATTGAATTAGGCATGTAAGCAATATTACATTTAGTACACTGTTTATTATGTTTTTTTATGCCTTTACAATGTGCCTAATTTAATAAATTTTTTGTTAAAATTAATTAATTCTCTTTTCGTTTATTATTCAATTTCTATCTTTGTCCGATATGAGACATTTGGTTGCTGTTTTGTTTCTTTTATTTGCTTTTGTCGCTCATGGAC
>Ga0114934_10000947_pt1 | contig 18880 bp, 18 predicted proteins | sample 4SBtaG_2_FD_99695 | JGI IMG/M metagenome (GOLD analysis project Ga0114934, IMG submission 99695) | Deep subsurface microbial communities from Kolumbo volcano to uncover new lineages of life (NeLLi) - 4SBTROV10_white metaG | ecosystem: Environmental > Aquatic > Marine > Volcanic ...
ACAAGAATTGCGACAATTTCTATATACGCATTTAGTGGGACATCCCAGTGTTTAGGAAACATCACAGCGTTCGTTGTAGCATTTTTTGGTAGTGTTAGTTTCTTCATGTTTTTATCTCTGGCGGGGGTTCAACCTTAAATTGTTTCATCTTCTCAAGCACATAATCTCTTTTGTATCCCGCACTTTCGCAACCTTCGAGCCATTCTTTCGGGTCTTCTGCTTTTTGTGTTTTGTCAACATAACTGCTTGACCATTCGTCAAATTCTCCAAAGGCATAAATCTGAACAATATTTTTCATCCTTTGGCTTTCATAAACAAAGGCTGGCATAAATCCAAATCCTCCTTTTGCCATTCCCCACACATAGACCAAATCCCCCTTGTGAAATTGTCTCCAGTCTTTTTTCATGTTTTTGATTTTTCGGATTATTATTTTCTTCGCCTTTATGGTTGAGCGAACAGCTCAATGGCTTTTCCACAACTTGTCCATCAACCAAAGCGTGAAGGAACACAAAAAATTCCGAAACGCTTTGGCTAAAATTAAAAGGTGGAGGGAGGGAAAATTTGAGTAGACTTCGTTTCCAACAACCGAAACTTGACAAAATCTCACAATTCGTATAAAATAAAAATAGTACCTTTAGAATTTAGATTGCTTGTAAAGGCTGCAACGAACAATAACGAAGGCAAAACCGCTTCTGTTCCAGAGGCTGCACAAATACCCAGAGAATCAGCGCAAGCTGATAGACTTTAACCTGCCTACCTAAATCTTTTAGGGAGGCACAACCGAAAGAGAAGATAAAAATGAAACGCAACAAACTGTTGGTCGCAGTATTGACTTTAACTCTGATATTGGTGTTGGGTATGTTGATATCGAACGCCTTGGCTGGAAATAGCCAAAAGGAAAGATATATTGTGGTTTTTGAACCAGAAACATTCGTTAACGAACCGGCTAGAGGAGCCCTAATAAAGGCATTTGGAGGAGAAACCTTAAAAGAGCTTCCTTTGGTAAATGGAGTGGCTGTCTTGCTTCCTCCTCAGGCTGCTGAGAAACTTTCTGCTAAAGAAGGCGTTGTCAGAGTAGATAAAGATATAATAGTTGAGATTGTAAAAGGTAAGCCACCAAAGAACCCTCCTCAACAACCTTCGCAGACCCTCCCCTGGGGAGTGGATAGAATCGATGCTGAGTATGCCTGGGAATACTCAACTGGCGCTGGAGTGAAGGTTGCCATACTTGATACAGGAATTGACCTTGACCATCCCGACCTCTTCGTTGCTGGTGGGTACAATGCTATCAATCCACGAAAGACGCCAGATGATGATAACGGACATGGCACCCACTGCGCTGGTATTGCAGCCGCTCTTGATAACGACATAGGAGTGGTTGGAGTTGCCCCTGATGCCTCGCTTTATGCTGTGAAAGTACTTAATAGAAATGGACAAGGATTTCTTTCAGATGTGATTGAAGGTCTTCAGTGGTGCATTGACAACGGAATGCTGGTTGTCAATATGAGTTTTGGCTCTAGTTCGGATAACCAAACATTTCATGATGCAATAACAACGGCAAGTGAATCTCTAATCCAAGTTGCTGCTGCCGGAAACACTGGTGGAGATGTTATCTATCCTGCAAAATATGATGAGACAATTGCTGTTTCAGCGACTGACAAAAGTGATAGTCTCGCAAGTTGGAGTAGCTATGGACCTGAGATAGATTTTGCCGCCCCCGGAGTTGACATTTATTCAACCTATAAAGGCGGAACTTATGAGACACTTTCTGGCACCAGCATGGCTGCACCTCATGTTACAGGAACAGTTGCTCTGGTTTTGGCAATAGGTGGAACCGTTGATGTTGGAGCAGGATCGCAGACAGAAGATAACCTGAAAGGAGAAGACACTTCACTCACTGATTTGCAAGAAGGAGAAGGAATAGTTGATGCAGAAGATAGTGTCAATGGAGATGCCGAAAATAAAGGAGACAACCTTTCTTCAACTACAGCAGCCCCTGCCCTGAAAACCTTCACGGCTAGAGGCAAAATAGCAATAACTTGGGGAGAGATTAAGAAGTAACCTGCAGTAGGTAAATCCTGCTACCAAGTTCTTTACAACTACAGAAAAGAGCGGATTTTATCCGCTCTCTTTTTTTAAATCAGGAACTATTGACAAGAAAATAGAAATGCTTTATCATAAAACTGGAGCCGTCGGGTTAAACTTAAAAAATAAGTCCAAGCACGAGTCCGGCGGTTCTTTTATTTTACGGATAAATTCGCCGACCGAGATTAACCTCTTAACGCGGTGAGCAAAAATAGAATAAGGCGAAGACAGTCTGCCAATGAAACATTGGCAGTCTGGATAAGCCTTTTTCTAAACGAAAAGCCAACTGCTTTAGCGAGCTTATAGCAAGCAATTTACTGGTGTTCTTTATTTTAATAAAGAACACGAGTGAATAGTCCGCTGAAGCGGACGGTGCTTGTATGTAAGCAAGCGTTAAGAAACAGTTGGCTTTGAGTGGTTTTTGTGAGCGAGTGTGGTAGTGGGATAAAACCTTCGAGATTTATGAAAAGTACGTTTTTCAAGACAGACAAGTCAGAAGCCATCAGAAAAAATCTCCCTCTTAAGCACAGAAGAGGGAAACGGCAGGGAGTGGGAAGAGGATTTAACCAAAAAATCCTCGCTGGAGGTTTTGGCTTGTTCTTTTGGGAAAGACAGCTTTCCTAAAAGAATTTAAATCTTCTTTTCAGCACGGTCTCCCTGCCGAAGAGAACTGGGACTTAAGGAGGGAGAACAAAAATACGGCAAGAATGCCTATCGTAAGAACAGAGATTCTTGCCTCTTTCTAAACGATTCAGTCAATTGCTTTAGCTAAACAAAAGACAAACAATTCAGTGACATGTCTTTAGCTTCAGCTAAAACACCCGAGTAAAACAATAAAGGTTGTGTTTGGCTAAAGTGAAACTCTAAGAATACAAAGTCTTTATTTTCTCCACCACTGCCTCTACACCTTTATGAATATCAGGGTCGTCAAAGAAGCCTTCCTGAGTAAAAGCAAAAGTGATTAGGGAGCGATCATTAAATACGGCAACTGAGAAAATTTCATCCAGTTGTGCTGTAATTCTATCAGTTCCGTGTCCACCTGAAATACCTGTAATGAGGTGTGCCAGCCAGTCTCCAAAGACAATTGCCTGGGGTTCTTTCATATCAAGTCTCAAGCCTGCCAAAGGACCAAGCCCTGACTCTATACAATCGCAGACGCCGATGTCTTCCCATCGTTCAGGCTCTGACTCTTCCAACGTTTGAACTGCTACTACTATATAGTCATTTTCGATTATAAGTGGAGATTCGTCTGGAATTTTCCTGTCTTGCAAAAGAAAACTTCCGTTACGAGTAATCTCGAATTCCAGGTCACCAATATCTCCAACCTCACAAAGCAGCCTCTTTAGAGCATTCCAGATTTCCTCTAAAGCTTCTTTTTTCATCTCCTCTGTTATCTCTTCTCTTGCCAGCATTGTTTGTTCCTCCTTTGTTATGTTGATACTGTAAAACGAAAATTGCAAATTTCTAATTTCAAATTTAAAATTTTCCTGATTTATAGCTAACGGAAATTCTTATTTTCTTTATCCGCTAGCCAAAGATATCCGTTAGCCTCGACAGTCAATTTGCAATTTGCAATGTGTTTCCGCCGGGGGGTAAAAGAAATGAGAAGTCGAAAAAGTTCTCTCCCCTTGTCCCCCCTACAAAATCGTTATGAATACTGGATCTATCGAGTTGTTTTCATTATTTATTTGACAATACCGTTATGTTAAATCTTAAATTTAAAAGCCTACTATCTACCTTTTTTACCTGTCTGTGTGCGTTTCCCTCGCACAGACAGGCACGCATAGGCTTTTGTGTGAAACCTCCAGTTGCCACCGGGGCAACTGCCTACCCAACCATCACTTGGGATAAATATAATATTATTAGGTTGCCAACGTCAAGAACTTCTAAAAATAATCATCACAAATTTACTACAGAAAACGGTGATGTTATAGCTCTATACATGCTTTTCTCTTTTACACTTTTTTCAGCCACAAAGCCCCCATCTTTCAAGTGTGGGGATGTAGTCGTCATTCATTTGTAAATCCAAGATTTACCTTTCTGACGACAAGTGGCGTAAATTATTTGAAACTCAATGTTGAAAATAATTTAATAGTGACTACTCTATTGCCAAAAAAACTGCAATTTTAGCTTGCATAAATGATAATAATATGTTACCATAGTAGTATCATGCCAAAAATGAAAAGAAAGATAATTCAACTATCTGCAATGCAAGTTAAGCAGTTAGAAAAAATAGCGGGAATAACAGGATTTTCGTATTCGGAGATATTCCGCCGTGCTTTTGATGAATATGTAGAAAGGAGATTTCCAGATGTATCGCAGTATCAGAATAAATCTCGTAGATAACGTCGAAGCACTTGGCTATCTGTGCTGGGTCGCTGCGCGTGTCTACAATAAAGCTCTTAGCTTAATTCGTAAAAGGCGCGTCTTGCCGGTGGCAAGCAGCCCGCAGGGCTGACGCGCCCTCGACACTTTGCTAATTGGTGTAAATCTAATCGTGTGGGAATCGTTGTAGTAGGCGAACTAACAGGTATCCGTGACAATATCGACTACGGGAAAAAAGCCAATCAGAAATTGCATCAATGGTGCTTTGCAGAAGTCACACGACAGTTGAAATACAAACTCAGCGAATTCGGTATCAAAGTAGACACGCAAGATGAAAGAAATACTACGAAAACTTGTCCGAACTGCGGTAAGAAGAACAGCGTCAACAATCGGAACTACAAATGTAGTGGTTGTGGCTTTGAGTATCATCGAGATGGTGTTGGATGTATGAATATCAGAGATAAGTATCTTGGAGAAGGTCAATGGTCTAATCAACCTAAACTTTTTCCACGTAGTTGGGGTAATTGGGGCGCGTCAGCCCGGTGGGCTGCTTGCCGCAGGCAAGACGCGCCCTCCTCGAGTGAAAGGCGTCCGTTTTAACTTTCATTTGAGTAACCCGATTAGCATAAGATATGGACTGTACGGCTAATCGACAAGAGAACCTCCCGCATTCATGCGTGGAGGAGAAGTCAGTACAGCAAACTTTGTAGAGTTGAAGAAGAGAAAAAGGTATCTTAGGGAACTGCCAAAGTGTAGAATCTTCAGTTCTTCGGAACTTCTCTAATCTCCCATACCTCTATATCGGTATCAGTGTTAAGGGAGACTTCAAATGGGAGTGAAAGCGCACACAGTAGATTATTGATGAGAGACTTGAGTTTGCTGATACTTGGCGGCAGCGGCTCGACCTTTAAGAAAGCCTCTACTATTTGTTGACCTTCCACAGGAAACTGGACTTCCTTAGAGGTGTACTTCGCCACCAGAGCGGCGGTTATGCTACGTGCTAGAAGTAAACGTTGCTTTTTCTGAGCAGCGGTCATGCTAGGTCCTGGAAATAGCTGGTTGGCTGACAACTTGCCCATTTTCTGAAGAGAATCGTAAAGTTCCAGAACATCCTCCGTCTCTTCTTTGGTGGCAATCTGGAATAACTTGGCCTCGATAAACCAGTCGGGTGCGATTTTGAACACCCAAACCATTCTGCTTATTAAGTCGACGTCTGTTTCAGGATGAAAGGTAGAGGTTGAAAACAGATGATGGACCTGTTCAGCGTAGAGTGCATGAACGTACTCGTGTAGAATCTCAATATCGCGAACTGGAAAATTTGGATTAGAAGGTAGAGATATGACATGCTTCTTCTCAAAAGGGTCTGAGGTGATTTCGCAGATTTCTCCTTCATTCAGTTCTACGTCCCAGGTGAGAGCCTTGCGAACTCTCTTGATTTTCATTTTAACGCTCATGGTTTCTCCTTTTGGCTGAGAATGAGATTTCTAATAAATATACCATATAGACAGAATTAGGTCAAAGACGTTTGGATAGAAACGTGAACCGCAAGAATAATCACGCATCACGTTTCGTGCAACAAGCAGCACGAAATTCGACCTCTTAATCACTATGAGAACATAGACAAATCTAAAACACTACCAAGCAGGTGAACGAATGAGTGGGTGGTGGAATAGGATATTAATTCACAATCTGCTTTTAGAAAATCATACTTCTTCTAGTAAGCCGAACTTCCTTACAGAATCATCAACCAGTTTATCCCGGTTCTTCCTTCTATCAACTTCAAGGATTCCAGCCTCTTTGTATTCTTTGCCTCTTATCCAAATGTTTCCAAAAGGATTATCTATTACTTCATCATAAACAGCGAAGAAAACTCTTATGTTACCGCCTTCTTCAATCGCTTGCTCCAAAAGATTGTTCCGTCTCCTCTCTGAAGGGGCTGTTGTTAAAACCCTAAAATCCTCAACTTTGTATTTAGAACGAAACTTCCCGCTTGAACAGTATTTTCTGTATCCACGAAGCTTTCTCCTAAACCTCTTTAGCGTCATTGTCCCTCGGTCGACTTCAAGAAAGTAACTGATTCCATTGAAAAGAAGGACAAGGTCAGGACGAACAGGAATCCGTTTTGGTTTGTCTGGGTCTTTTACGCTGTCCCACGTAGAAGAACCTCTTTTCCAGGAGAGAATTTTTCTTATCGCCGAAATATCAGGTCTTTTCTTTGAGTTCGGATAACCTGGATAGACATAAAGCCCTTTCATCTCTGCCACAGCTAAAATCACTGAAATTTTAATATTGTTGATTCCAATTTCATGCTGTAGCTTCTGGGTTTTTATTCTGTTCTGCCTGCTCTTAAAATTGATTTCTTCCAGTTCTTTCTTCCCAGATTCTATCAGAAGGTCAACTCCTCTTTTGGTAGGGCAGTAAAGCGCTTCTGATGAGCCGAAAGAAACTGGCGAAAATACACGCTTTAATAGCTTTTTGTTCCATAATTTTTGAAGCCGTAGTTTACAGGCTGAAGCTGAACCAAAAAATAACGCTTGAATCTGGCTTGTTGAAAGGAATCTCGACTCTAATACCTCTTTGATTATCTCCAAATCTCTTTCTTGAATATCGATTCTTGAAAATCTCTTAGGGTCACATTCATATCTTGACTGCCTTTTTTTGGTATCTTTCATCTTAATCACCAGTTCCCATATTCTTTGACTTCCCTTTCAAGAAGTTTTCTTCTTTCCTTAATCTCTTTTTCTATATCGTCTTGGCTTCTATTGTACTTTTCAGCTGATGTCTTTCTTAAAGTCTCTTTCCACTCTTGATTGTCCTCTGGATACTCTATTTCTAAACTCTTGGCGATATAAGGGACATCTTCTACGCCCTTAAGCTTGATATAACACTCTCTTACTTTTTGATTTATAAGCTCGCTGAAGGCGTTTTCCATTTTTTCTTGCGTCGACCAGAAAGTCGCTTTCCCTCTTGCTCCAAAAATGTCGCGTGTTTGGTCCTTTATTTCTTTACCCGAAAAAGGAAAAAACTCCTTTGCGAACCTTTCAGCGTCTTGCCTGCCAACCTGAAAGCTCACTTGCGTAGCAGTGTTACCCAAGATGATATCGATTTCCTCATCTTCAAGTTGGGATAAAGATTGGAAAAAGATAGCCAACTGTGCTTTGAATTTTCGTCCCCCTTCCAAAATCGGTAAGAATAGGTCAGAACAGAATACCTCGTGAACCTCATCAATAAAGATTTTTACAGGCGCTCTTTTTTCTTCGGGGATATTTTCTCTCGACAAGATTGCCATAAGAATCTTTGCAAAAAGCAAGCTGCCGAAAAGACGACGAGCTTCTGTTTTAAGATGGGTTCTCGAAAGATTAATCAGACAGATTTTCCCTTCATCCATAATATTAGCAAAGCTGATTGTGGACTCTGCTTGTCCAAGAATTGGTTTGAGGAAAGGGTTTGAGGTAAAGGCTGCAACCTTGTTTCTGCTCGATTCTATAAAAAACTTCTGTTCAAAATCTCGAAATCCGGAAAAATGTTTCTCGAAATACATCCTCACATCATCGTTCTTGAGTTTGGAAACGATATACTTTCTAAACTCTTCGTCCATCAGGAGCCATGGCATCTCTGTTAAAGTTAGACCTCTTTCTTGCAAAGCAAGACAACTATTCCTCAGGATATCTTCCATACGCGCTCCCCAAGCTTCTTTCCAGATAGCGTGAAAGGCTGTAATCAGTTCCGCTACGATTTCGTAAGGGAGCTGGTTTTCTACTTTCTCCAAGATATTCAAGCCGATACTGCCGTACTGCAAATTAGTAGGTTCAATCAGCACCAATCTATCAGCTAAGCCTCTCTTTCCTTCAGCAAAAACCCTCTGCGCTATCAGGCTTAACACATTTTCGTAAAGGTCTCCGTGTGGGTCCATTAAGATTATACTCTCAGGGCTCTCAAGTATCTGTTCTACGAGACTATAAAGGAAGCGAGTCTTTCCTGTACCACTTGAGCCGACCGTGACAAGGTGTTGATTATTCAAATTCTTAGGAACCCGGATGGGACATCTCCTCCGTTTTGATTCTCCAAAGAGGTACCCTCCGCCTAAAATTAGATTGTTTTCCCTGACTTCATCAGTTCCCAGAAGCCAGTTTACAAAACCGTTTAAGTTCATTTTTCACTCATCCTCCCTGTGCGGTAGCTCAAAGTGTCGCTCTTTCCACCTGCTATACCAGCGGGAGACCGCTCTTCCAATTAGTACAGGAATCCAAACTACCACGATTTTTCCAATTGAGCCAAAAAAGCTGTGCCATATGCTAAATAAAATTACAATGGTAAGGACAATAGCTACCACAACATACAACAAAAAGAACGTCCGCAAATAGCCAAACCGTCTAAACGAAGCCTCAAATATTCGGCTTCCCAAATTCTTTATTCCACTATAAATAAAAGGAAAATCACTTCTGAGAAGCCACAATATCAATATAAGCAAGAAAATTATGGCTAAAATAATAGAAAGTGGATAAGAAAACATCTGTATCACCTAATTTTGCTAATCATCAATCGAATGCACCAAAATATAAGCAAGATTACAGATAGAGGTACTATCCAAGGGGTAATAATATTTACCATTTTACGTCTGATTGCTGGGTGCAACAAAAGGAAAAACAAAACGAGAAACAACACGAAAACAATTCTTCGTCCTAAAATACTAATCAGTAATTTTAGAAAAACAAGAAGAACAAAAATAAAAAGAAGCAAATGAATAATTGCTTCTATGTTCATCACTATGTCACAACCATGAACCTTTTTATGAAATGCAATTTGCTATTTTTTATATTAACCCTTTAAGTTTCGCCTCTGCTAAAATGTAGTTATTTCATTATCGAGGAGGTTGGCTATTGCGATATGAGCTGTTTCTTGAAATAGAATCTACCAACGGCGGAGCGCGGTTCGAGAAATCCAGGCTACAGCTCTGAAGGGAAACAGGAGAAGCTGGAATAGCAAAACCAGAACGGTTCCAGCGAAATCACCAACAGCCTGGTCAGCATCTCTATCCCCCACAAAGATGGTTAGGATGGCTCTTATAAGAGTCAGGGCTATAAGACCAATAATAATCCATCGAGCCCATCCTGGCAAAACTCCAAGAAGGAAAACAGCTATAATAATACCAAAGATAGTTCTAAAGCGAATCAAGCCCAGAAATGAAAGCAAGAACCCTGTTAGAAACAATAGAGGCATCAATAAATAAAATAAATGCATCATATTCTTCATTCCTCCTCATAATCATCATATGTAGGCAAAACAAGAAAAGTCCTTTTGACATTCCTTCTTGCGTTAGGGCAGTTATTCAAGCGTATATCAATCTGCCTTGTCTGAAAGCCGAGCCGCCTTATTGCCGGAAGATAGTGTCGGGTTAAGACGGTTTCGGTCTCCGCAAGCAGGATGCCAGTAGTTCGGCTTACCTTCCAGCCATTCTCCAGACAGAATTCCTTCAAGTCCTCCTCGCTATCTGATAGGACGGGGATAAATGGTGGTGCTTGTCTTTCTCCTTTGGGAATATGAACAGGTCGAAATCCATTCCGACAAAGCGCTTCACGTATCTCTTCAATGAGAGTTTGATATGTATGAAGTCTTTTATTCAGCTTCAAGACGCCCTCAGTCGCTAAGGTAGCAGCGAAGGGGTGTATTCTACAATTCGGAACCACAGAATCCAGACTCTTGAGAGGTATATCCTCCCTCAACTCTTGCATCGTACGAATAGGGTGCTGAGTGGCAATCAATAATGCATCGTATAGTGGGGCACACGTCGTTGCGATTGCCCCTCCTTCTCCTGCATAGACGAGTTTTCCTCTACCAAAAGAAAATACGACCGCCGTTGGCATTGGACCTCTGTGGATGGCGCCAAAAGATTGAGCGGCATCCACGACAACCGGGATGTTATGATTTTTAGAAATCTTGGAAAGTTTTACCCAATCGAGGGGAATTCCGCTTAACTCTGGAGCTAAAATTGCCGCTGTTCTCTCTGTGATAGCTCTTCGGATTTGGGCAATGTCAGGATTGATGCCGTCGGTGGTTACATCTACGAGGACTGGTATAGCTCCCACTTCGATTACAGCGTTCAAGGTTTGTCCCCAGCCAAAACATGAGGTAATGACCTCATCACCTGGTCCAACTCCAAGAGCGCGAAGCACAGCGACCAACCCGGCGGTTGCGGAAGAAACAGCAATAACACGATTATCCCTAAACCCAAGAAACCTCTCCAATACCCGCTCCATCTGAGAGACGAATGGATTATCTCCAATCGATGAAAGAAGATATGGGTCTTGATATGCTGCTTCTAAATAGGCAAATGCAGCTTTCATATTCATATTACCACCTTCCTGCTTAACTCATAGATACGCTTATCAAGTATTTCTCTGTCGATTTCGCCGGTATTTGGATTTACTACTCCTTCAAGACATACAGGAATGTTGTCTGTCAAAATCTTTTCTCCGTCTCTCCAAGGAAGAAGAGTTGCGTATGATGCCATCCGAACAGCCAAATAAGTCCAGTATGCTATTTTCAATCGGTCTTCATTGAAAAGAAGTTCACTCACAGCAAGATAAAAATCGTTTGCACCAGTCACTTCTCCATCAGAGTAAAGAGCAGCAAGTCCCACGAGTTCTTTCAGTTTGCGCATGGAGACATCCTGGGGTAAACGCTTAACTACTTCCCACATCTCTTGCTCGGAAACGGAAATCTCGATATCAAGCTGTTTCGCAAGGGAACGCAGAATTACCGGGATACTACTTTTTCCGGGACGGAGGAGCGGAACACAGCAACCTACTCTATCAGCAAGAGCTGGGTCAATTAAGTCTGGTCTGTTCGAAGCGAGAATCCAAATAACGCGACCTTTCAGTCGTCCATCCCCCATGAAATTCAAGAGGCGACCGAACATATAGCCGCTTGTTCCCGAGTCGCCTGTATTTCCTTCTTGTCTTCCACTGAGAATTTGGTCTGCTTCGTCAATAAATACGACAACAGGGCTCATCGCTTCGATAGCCGACAAAGCTGCCTCGAGATTTGCCTCGCTCTGTCCAAGCCACATGCTCTTTAGATTCCGCCATTCTAAGATAGGATAATCAAAGGCGGCTGCAATTGCGTCAACCACAAATGTCTTACCGGTTCCTGGAGGACCTTGCAAAAGAAGTCCCCCAGGCGCTAGTCCATATCTCCCTTTTCGAACGGCTTTCACTATTTTTAAGATGAATCTTTTCAAAGAATCCATACCGCAAACATCATCAAATGTGATACCAGATGGTTTACGAACAACAAGAAGTTCACCTACAAGAGAGCTAAGCGTAGCTTCTCGGACAGTATTGAAGTCCTCCCGCTGTGCGTAGCGGCCTTCTTGATATGCTTCTCGCAAGAGATTTTCAATATCGCGCAATCGGGCTCCGCGCGAAAGCAGAAGATACTCAGACTCAGAAATACCAGGGTCTAACTTGGCAAATGCCTCTCGCTCTGAGAGTAACTTGTAATATCCTAACCTTTGACTTTCAGATGGAAGTGGGATGGATATAACATACCAATTACGTCTAATAAGCTCATGAATGCTGCGAGAATAATTAACCCCTATAAGAAATGAATTAAGCTTCCTCAGCTTATCGTCCTGGCCGGCTCTTACAAAGTTTTCAATAACTAATAGAATATCGGGATGAAGCATTTCGTTGCTGGCATTTGGAGCTAAAAAATCCATAAAATCAATGATGAGAAGACGTTTATCACCGCCTCGGACGATACGAAAACCGCGATTTAAGGCTTGAGACGGCGATTCTGTAGACGAAGCCTCCTTAAATGGGCTTTGCCTTTTCTCGCCAGGGCGAACAAGAGGCATCAAGCCGGTTGACTGACTGAAATACCCAATGTCATATTCCGAATAAGCAGCCGCAATCGCGAACTTCAACGATAAGGGAGTTTTTACAGAGTCTGGATTAAAATATCTGTCATTGGTGTTAAATTCGAGCATGAAAGCTGTAAAGCCAGCTGCTCTCTTTTGATTAATTTTTTCGATAAATTCCATGATTCCCACCTCCTCAGGTACGTATACGCCGCGCTGAGCAAGCGATATTCCGACGCCAGTTTTCATCAGCTCTACTAAATTCACGCTCAATTTCCCTTACTATTTCACCACCCGCTCGGCGATTATGGGCGACCTGTTTACGAATATTAAGCTGATAACCAAGCGCTTCAAGGCTTTCCATTACAAGCTTTCGTTCTTCATGACATTTTCCATTTTCAAAGCCGGCAAAGTCAAGCGACAACACACCTGTAGGAAGTACTTTAGCAGCAACGACCAGTTCTTTCTTTTTCGCCTTAATCAGGATTCCCTTGCTTGAGGAAACCGTCTTAGAGCGGACCGTATAGCCCTTTCGCCCTAAAATGAGACCCAAATCCTTTGACATTTTCTTCTGTTCTTGAACTGCAAGAAACTTTTGCGATTTTTGGACTGCAATTTTTAAATCAGATAAAGCTGTGGAGACCTTTTCTTGGGTAAGCTGCTGCGATGAAACATCTGAGAGTTTCATGGTGTGTTGAACGACTTTAAGCGTTTCCGGAGCAACAAGCTGGAAAGTTCTATCAGCAAAGCTTTTTAGAGGCTTTGATTGAAGCGCACGATTGAGTGTTACCAAATGGGCTGCAGATGATTCATTCAAACCCACTGCCTGAAATTTGCGGAGTTGTGCTTCCTTTATGTCTCGGCTGAACTCACGCAGTTTTCTAGCCAACATAATCGGGATGGCAAAAGCTGAAAGCCCAGCTTTGATAAACTCGAATGAAGATTCCAACATTTCGCTCATTTTTAATTCCTCCTATCGAAAGGCTCCCAATCAGAATCTGTTGGTGTAAATGGAGAACCATCATTATCATCAGATTGCTGAGGTTGCTCCTCTGATGTTAGTTTCCTGTCATTTCCTTCACTTGGCGCTCCTATTACTTCATATTCATATTGTTTATTAATAAATTCTCGGACTGAGGCCCGTATCAGACCTACTTGAAGTGGTGGTTGGTATCGTGAATTATATGCGGTCAATCGATTATAATATAGTTCAAGACTAGTTGTAATCCTTTGTAAAGCGTCTTCAGATTGCTTCTCTAATCGGCGAATCTCGCGCTCATCTCGACGATTCTGATAGGAGTATAGAATATACTTCTTCGCTTCAAAGCCAGGGCGGCCGCAGAAAATGATAACGCAATGAAGAACCAACGCCATCAACGTGAGCACAATTCGAATGCCCCAGGTAATCGAGGGGGAAAAACCCTGCTGGTCAGCCTCCGCCGTGATAACTGCAAAAATCGTTATACCAACTGCCCAAATCCCTCCAGCAATTCTCCACCCATAGACCTGAAGTTTTTCGTGCCGGAAGTTACGGTTAATAAGCGCCTGTTCTTGTGAGTTACATATAAGAATTGAGATTACAACGTCGATGCCAATTACCGCAGCGGGGATTAGAAACTTAAGAATAGTCCACAAAAAAACGGTACTAGGAAAAGAATGTGATGCAAAGTATTCAGCCACTGCCCCGTAGAGGGAAATATCTAAAATATATGCAGAGAGGAGTGCCACGGCATAAAATATCAAAAATAGAAGGTAGTTAGAACCCGTACTAAACTCCTCATGCAATTGCTCTCTTTCCTCTAAACGAGTTTTCAGGTCTTTAATTTTCTCCTCTGCTTTGATCGCCTTCTGGCCGACACTATTTATCTCCTGAAGCAGTTGTTGAATTAAGGCCTGGCTACGCTGTTGAGATTCACTTTTTATGTTAGGTTGCTGAAGCATTTTATCTTGCCTCTTCTTTAATCCACCTAATCGCAGCTGATAAGTCCTCAAAACAAAGTGGAGATAATGGCTTGAGTGCACCTACTTCTGCGGAAGAATTAACAAGAATCAGTTTTGCCGGGTTCTGCAAAGGTTTGAATGCTTTTCCTACCGTATCAACGCCATCGGAGACCATCAAAATGTAGCGGGATAGCGGCTGGGACCACCCGCATTCTGGCTCATCTAAGAAAAGTTTAGCCCTAAGAAGCGCCCCGGCGATGTCGGTCCTCCGATAATTTGGCTTGATTTCAAGGATAGGTTGAATCATGGATTTGAATTTTGAAACGAGTTTATCTGTTTCTTCATGCCAAACTTCCATATCTTTTTTGTATTTTTCAAGTTGTGTGTTATATTTCAGTTGCTGACGAGCAGCCTTTTGTCGCCTCATAAATATGTTCCCTTTTTTAGGCGGCTTTGGGGGTGCAGGCTTAGCTGGTGGCTCCTCGACTATAATGCGAATTAGGGGGCGGTTCGAATCGTCGTTGACTAAACCAAATCCGATTTCGCCACCGTTATGCATGACTATTTCCAGCAGAGAATCCATATCTCTGGGTGTAATCTGGGGGACGCGATTCCATTTAGTACTACCTGATTTGTCCTGCAGTACACAAATTTTTACTGGTTTTCTTGTAATTCTATGTATCGAAGTAGGCGAAGTAGGCTCGGGATTGGATTTATTCTGTTGGCTGGTGCAGGCGAAAAACAAGAAAGCAGCAAAAGCGATAAGAAGCGAGATTAAAGTTTTAGGGTTAAAAATTTTTGGTAGCATTTTAATTCTCCTTACTGACTCCCAACGAGGAAGATAATCCATTCAATGAGACACAGAGAATCTCTTTTTTCTCTTTACCTCGGTCGAACCCAAAATAGAAACGTTACTGCAACGCTGATTCCAGCGCTTGATACGAAAGGGTCTGAAGAAGTTTGTAATTTCCGTTGCCTCGGCAGACCTCCAAGGCAGCGTTCAGCTTGCCGTGCCCGATATAATCTTTGACGAGAAGAACCAAATCCGCTAGTTTAACTTTTTTCTGTATTCGTTTTAGAAAGCCTTTATGGTATCCCTTAGACTTTTCAGAAGGGACCCATTCAAACTCGTAATCTTTCTTTTCCTCTTTAATTCTATCTACGGTCTCTCTTCGCTGTGGTGAGCCTCCTATGATGATAACTGAAGCTTTAGACTTTTTTATGTCTTTTTTATTTTTCAGTTCAATCTTTGCGACTTCTAACTGAATGTTAATTTTCTGGACTTCTTCTTCAAGCATTTTTAATCTTTGCCTTAACTCATCGCCTTTTTTCTCCTCTTCCGCTGCCAGTTCCAAAGCAAAGCTTGCCTCCTCCCGCGCTTTCTCTCTTTCTTTTTCAGCTTTCTTTTTTTCTCTTACCGCTTCCTCCAACTGTTCACAAAGTTCTTCCCATTTGTGCTTCGAAATAATTTTCACTTTGCAACATTTATTAAGCCAGAGTAAACATTTCATATTTTCACCTACCTTTCTCCGCGGGTTATAGTTTTCAAGGAACAAAACCATTAACCCTTTTTTATAATAAGAACGAAAAGACTTACTTATTTCTTTCATTTTTAGAACACAAAATTGATGTCGAATTGTCGAAATGACGAATATTTTCTGTCGAAATTGCTTCAGTTCCACAAAAGAGAATAATAAGTAATATCTTGAAAAATTATAGATAAATATATACTAAAATGTTTAAATATATCTTGACAAAGAAATCAAACTATAATATAATGGGTTTAAAAGGTGAGTAGAATGGATATTCGTACACTAACAAGCAAAGAAGTAATGGAGGTCCTTAACATCTCCAGACCTACATTTGACAAATGGATGAAAGAGCGCAAATTGAAAGGTTACAAAGTAGGACGCAAATGGCTTTTTAAAGAAGACGAGATTATGGCTTTCATAGAAAAGGGTGCTAACATACCTGATACAGAATCCGACGATGCGGAGTTAGCCAAACGAAAAGCAGTTGTGGATAAGATTTTATCTAAGAGTGTTAAAATGGAAGGGATGACAGCAGCAGACCTAGTTAGAGCCGGTAGGGAAGAACGGGAGGTTATCTTTGGCTGAAACCTATGTCATAGATGCCAGCGTAGCATTCAAGTGGCACGTAGACGATGAGGAAGCTATACAAGAGGCAAGGCAGCTTCTTAGAGACTACGGTGATGGTAAAATTGCAATTATGGCCCCTAAGCTTTTTCTTGTGGAAATTGGCAATGCCTTCAATGTAGCGGTCATGAGAACTCGGCTCGAGGAAGAGAACGCTTTAACAGACTTTCAGGAGATATTGGAACTGGATATACCTCTAATAGAGTATACAGATTTCTTACTATCTGCATGGAAATTTGCAAGAGCGCATAATCGGTCTGTTTATGATAGTGTCTATGTTGTGACTGCACAACATCTTGACTGTGGTTTTTATACAGGAGATAAAAGGCTTTACAATGCCTTAAGGGACAAAATACCGTTAATCAAATGGATTGGAGATTACGGCAAACAGCGTACCAAAGAGTAGTTTCCCAAGATTTTAGAGAATTTGTCGGGTTTCGTTTTGTCGAAATGCCGGAAACAAAAAAAGAAGATTAAATGAAGCGCTGAAATACCATTTTTCCGCTAAAGTTAGCGAAAAGTCAACAATTATGTAGCTTGAGGGCTTGACAGGAACCAAAAAGTATGCTATACTGCAATCACCCTGACCCCATGGAGAATAAGGAGAAAGTAGGTACTTATTTGACGACCATTCTAGCCTATTGTTCTTTTCAAGCTCTTTAACAAATTATTTTCCCCCTTCAAAGCCAGTTCCGAAGTTTCTCGGCTGACGTCTTATGGGCAGCTGGATGAGAAATGGGCGCTATGGGCAAGACAGGCGCCCATCCGCTGTCAGCCGAGGTCGGCCTGTCGCTTTTAGGGCCTTAGGTCAAGAGGACCTAAAGGCTTATGAGGTCGATACTTCAGGACTGGCAGCACCCACCAAAATCAAAAATAGGGGGTGAAAAGAAAAGGAGGGAAAAGTATAATGAAGGAGAGAAACTGTTCCTACTTAAACCTTTCTCCTGAAAACATAGCAGAGGTTCTCATTGCAGCTCAGGAAAAGAGTTTCCCTGTCTATCGAGGGCCAAATTGTTTGTCAATTCCCAAGGGAATTCGATATGTGAAAGGCGAAGTGACTCAGGAAGAGCGTGAGCGTTTTCGATCTCATATTCGCACATGTTTATATTGTTCTCGTCGAATTGAAAGCCTTCGCCGTACAGCGGAGAGGATTGATGAGATAGAGAAAACAATATAAGGAGAATCTACACTTCAACCTGCTTAGATTTTCCTTTACAGAGACAAAGTTATTTCTTTGTCTCTTTTAATTATCATAATGCAACCAAACAAATAGTTAGAAGAAATGGTGATGAAAATGACACCTTATACTCACCTTAGTGATGAAGATTTGATGCTGTTATTCCGAAGTGGAAATGAGCAAGCGTTTGAGAATTTGGTTGATAGATATAAAGGTAAAATCTTTAGCTACCTATATCGGATGCTTAAGAATTACGAAGATGCCGAAGAAAAAACATGGGATGTTTTCTATAAAATAGACCATTATAAAAATAAGTTTACCAATCCCGAATCAGGTGGTTTTGCTAAATGGATATTTACCATTGCCAAAAACACAGGGCTTGACTTTCTCGACTCAGAAGGAAGAAAACCTGATATTGAATATGAACGTATCATCCAAATTCCTACAGAACAACTATCACCAGAAGAGGAACTTATCAAAAAGGTAGAGGAAACGGAGAAGCAAAAACTTTTAACGTTTTTACTCAATGAACTGAAAGAGATTCTTATTATAAAACCTGACAAAAAGGAAGAGAAAAAGCTTGGTGAACTTCAATATGAAGCATCTCGATTATACTATACAGAAGGATATTCCCAGAAAAAAGTATTAGATTATATAATTCCCATGGCAGAAGAGTATAGCATTGGAGTTACTAATAAAGATTTAAACAACTGGTTAAGCGGTGATCGGATATTAAAAAAACTTTGCTGTCATCTTCTTGATGAACACAGAGATAGATTTGAACCCCACTGCTTGACCAATGTTATTCGCGAAACACTGTTGCTTTCCGACGTAGAACGTAAAGTTATCGAAAGCCATTGGATTGAGGGAAAATCTCCTGAAATGATTGGGCATGAAGAAAGTATCCCTCTCGAGGAGATACAACAGATACTGAAAAAGGCTGTCGAGAGAGTTCAAGAAGCATTTCCGAAGCAGGTAAAAGAGGCAATTTCGCGTAGGCCACGAAAGAAAAAGCATAATTAAAGCGTTATACAGTGAGGTGAGCTTATCATGGAAAAGAAAATGGATAATGCAATTATAAGAATAAAAAGCGTAGAACAAATCGCAGATGCTTTTGTAGCCTCTCAGGAAAAGAGTTTCCCTGTCTATCGAGGGCCAAATTGTTTGTCAATTCCTAAGGGAATTCGATATGTGAAAGGCGAAGTGACTCAGGAAGAGCGTGAGCGTTTTCGATCTCATATTCGCACATGTTTATATTGTTCTCGTCGAATTGAAAGCCTTCGCCGTACAGCGGAAAAGTTAGAAAAGATTGACCTTGAAGAAAAATTTAGGAAG
>Ga0114934_10000948_pt1 | contig 18860 bp, 17 predicted proteins | sample 4SBtaG_2_FD_99695 | JGI IMG/M metagenome (GOLD analysis project Ga0114934, IMG submission 99695) | Deep subsurface microbial communities from Kolumbo volcano to uncover new lineages of life (NeLLi) - 4SBTROV10_white metaG | ecosystem: Environmental > Aquatic > Marine > Volcanic ...
ATGCTTTTTCTTACAAAATCCAGTCTTTCGGATTTTTCCTTTAATTTTTCTAAAACATCTATTTTATTACCAGCTATTACTATAGTTTGTACACCAAATGAAGAACCAATAGATTTGCAGTGAAGCTCTTTTTCTGCATATATCTTTCCACCGACGATTGTACCCCTTTTATTCATTACAAATATTTTCTTTGCTGAAAGTATTGATTGTACGGCTGCATCTGAGATTATTATTTCATCTCCAGCCTGTATATTGGCATTTTCTGCAAATGAAGTCTGAATAATGCCATCAGCTTTAACTACACCCCTGGACCTTCCGATTATTCCGCCTTTAACAGATATATTCTTATTACTGCCGACAGTTGCAGCATATATATTTTTATGCACCTGTATGTTTCCAGATGCGGCAACGCTGAAATCATCCTTAATAGATCCGTGTACTACTATATCTCCTGTAAAATAAATATTTCCAATAGATAAATCGACATCATTTTCCACTTCAAAAACAGGGTCTATGTCAATGAAATAACCATCTCTTACAAGTCTTCCATCTATATTTGCAAAAACCCTTATTTTTTCAGGAGACTCTTCTATCCTTACATTGTCCCCAAAAGTGAAAGTGACTTTATCACAGGACCCAGGTAATATTTCATTCCCATATACATCAACTCCTTTTTTCCCTGCTTTAGGAGGGAAAATGTCTATAATAGGGTCATCTTTAGAAAATGTTACCTGCCTATAATATTCTCTAAAATCTATTCTATCCTTATTATTTTCATTTTTAATATTTTCCTGATAGAGATTGACTATTTTTCCTTCTGTAGGAGGAATAGCAGGAACGCCCTTTCCTATAAGAGCTTTGATTACCTTTTCTCCCTTTTTTGATTTCTCTATGGAATCGATTATTTTGTCATTATCTATATTGCACTTTATTCCCAATTCCCCTAGTCTTGATATCACATCCATCTCAGAAAGATCAGCTCCACCGCATTCAGCTGGAATAATAGTAAGAAATACTTTCATACAGTCTTCTGATACTTCTATAAAAAATTCAGCATTCTTCTTTAAAAGATCATCCTTTAGTTCTATGATATCATTTATGTCTGTACTTTCTTCTATAGTATCATCATCTTGAGAAAAATGCTTTTTTCTCTCTTTTTTGATATTATTAAGTTCAATTCTGGCTTTTTTTATTATTTCCTTTTTCTCATCTCTGCGTTTTTCCATTAATATATATCATCCTTTTTATTAATTTTCTTCACTAATAAGTTCTTCAATATTTTTTAATACTGTCGAGAATTTAGATGGCTTCCTTACAGTCCTTATTTTATAGTTATGATATTTTTCTTTAACCTTTCCAGGAAAGCTTTTTGCACTGTGAATCAATACATTTGTACTTTTAAGTCTATTCATTTCATCAAGCTGTTCAAGTATCTCTTCTCCTGAATAATCAGGCATCATTAGATCAAGGATTAGTGCATCAAAATGTATGTCTGAAAGACTTTCTATAAAAGTTTTTGAATTATTATATATAATTGTATTAAAGCCTTTTCTTTCAAACATAAACTTAAATATTTTTGTTATACTTTTATTATCATCTAGTATAGCTATTGTTTTTTTATTTTCGTCCATAAAATTCTCCAAAATGAAATTTGTTATTTATTATACATAATATCTTTGTATACATCAAAAACAGCTAAAGCATTTTTGACTTGACCATGATTTTCAAGAATAGTTTTTCTTGCTTTCTTACCGATTTTTATAAGTTCTTTTTTTGAATCAAATACATTTTCTATTCCTTTTTTTATTTCATTAACAGATGTTTTATATATAAGAAAACCATTTTTATGATCATTAATCACTCTAGGAATATCACCTACTGGTGTTGCTAAAACGGGTTTCTCGCATGCCATAGCTTCAAGCATTGTAAGCGGGAGTCCCTCTCTATGTGATGAGATAACAAAAACATCTATTGAATTATAGAAATCTCTCATATCCTCTAATTGCCCCAAAAACTTAATTCTATCATCCAATCCAAGTTCTGATGTAATTTTTTTTAAATTAGACTCTTCTTCTCCACTTCCAGCTATAAAGAGTCTCCAATCTTTACTCTTGATTTTTGAAAATGCCTTTATAAGAATATCAAAGCCCTTTAATTTTGTAAATCTTCCTGCTGCTCCAAAAACAAGAATATCTTTATTTTCCTTATGATTTCCCGGAATAAAATAATTACTGTCTATACCGTATGGTGCAAGAAATATTTTTTCTTCAGATACCTTGAAGACCTCTTTGAAATATTCTTTTAAAAACCCTGCTCCTACTATTAAATATGGAATTTTTTTTACAATTGAGGATCCAAGATGATTTTTATATTGACCATGTGGCGACATAATTATAGGGCATATTCCCATACATGCAGGATAAAATAACCATGCTGGCACACGAGAATGTACATGTACAAGCTCTATATTATTTTTTTTTAGAAATCTTCTTAATTTGAATATGCTTAAAAGATTCAATATATTCTTGCTCTTAACATCTCTTAAAATATGCTTTATTCCTAAATTATCAAGCTTTTTAACAAGTTTTCCACCATTAGACATTACAATGACATCAACGCCAAAACTTTTTAACAAAGGTACAAGCATGATTACATAGTTTTCTACTCCGCCCTTTTCAAGTTCGGGAAGGACTTCAAGTACTCTCATTATTTACTCCAGAATTTCAATATTATTTTCTATTTATTAATAAATATACTATGTTTTTTAAAGCTAAAATCCTGCTTCCATTAAATCTGAATAATATCAAATAATCAATTATTGCTTTACTAAATTTTCTATTTTTTCTGTAAATTAAAGCTCTTTCCTTTAAAAATTCTGACTCATCTTCCTTTTTGACTTTGATTTTACCAATCCTTTTAAGAAATTCATAAGCATTCTTATAATCTTTTAATTTTATATATATCCCTAGTATTTCTATTATATTTTCTCCATTTGAATTTATTTTATTTAAAATATTATGGCATTTTTCTTTTTCACCATTATTAATATAATAATGTATAAGTGGTTTATAATATTCATAAATATATTCAGGATTATCAATTTTATATTCATTCTCTAAAACATCCCATTTTCCTGCTTTTTCTAAAAGGGATATTCTTCTTTGAAAATTCTCTTTTGTTCTAATTTTTTTAAGATGATTGAATGCATATAAGAATTTTGAGCTACATTCAAATATATCGGCGACCTTTTGTTCATAGTCTTTCTTTTTCCAGTGTTTTTTGAGTTTTCTTAATAATTTTAGGCTTTTTACCCAATTTTTTTTATCAAATTCGGAAAAGAAAACTGATTCACAAGCATTTTTATAATTATAAATCATGCATAATCTTTCTGCGATTTCATCTGCTTTATTGCTTTCTGTTTTTTGAAAAAGGCGCCATAATAAAGTGAGTGATTCAAATGATTCATCCATAGAAAGAAGTATATGTTCTGCAAATGCAACCTTATCATTAATAAGCATTCTTTCTGCTGCATTTGCAAGAAATTCTTGATCCTTAGAAGTCTCATATATCTTATTTATAAAAAATAAGGCATTTTCATAATTTTTAGATTCCATCATCTCATTTGCCATTCTTTTTAAAAGCAGACTTTTCATATTTTGATCGTTTATAACATTATTAATCTTTTCCCATGCAGTGATATAATCTCCTTCCAAAAGCAATAATTGTACAAAGTAATTGGAATATTCTTCTTTTTCATCAGTTTCCTGAGCAATAATAGATTTTAATATCTCAATTAATTTTTCTCTTTTTTCAAGTCTATTATATATTCCAGCGAGTGATTTCAATAAATGTATATCCTTATTTTGCTTCACTATTTTTTCATATAAATCGCAGGCCTTTTCATCCTCACCTATTGCTTCAAAACTTTGAGCAAGGAGTTTTTCAGTATCAAAATTTAATTTCTTATCTGATAAAAGCTCTATAACTTCATGGAATTTTCCACTTTTAAATTTTAAAGAAGCCAGTATTTCAGTTGCTTTATCATCATCAGATGATTCATGAAGAAAACTATATATATTCTCTATCCTTTCAATTTCTCCATGTTTTTCACAATAATCTTGAAGCATTCCAGCCATTGAAATATCAGGTTTTTTATAGAAAATAGACTCTATAGCATCATAATAGTCTTTTTCTGAGAAAAGTTTGGGCTTTTCCTGATATTTATACTTTTTACCGACTATTTCATCATTAAAAAAGTATTCTGTATAGTTTTCGCAGAAAAAACATAAGGGATAATCTGATAAATTAGATGTCAGATGAGCATTTCTAAGCTTATTTGCCCTTTCTCCTTCCCATATATCTTTGAAATCCTGTTTTACAAGATTCCCTATAACTAGTTCGAGAGAATTATCCCTACAGCATACTGTAACCCTTCCGTCAACATGCACTGTAGGATACATAAATGGAGAAATACATGGTGGACGATTAGAATATTTATGCAGTTTTTCTTTTCTTTCAGAATAAAACTTAAGCCTCTCTATTCCCTTATGTGGTGGGATTTTATATTCAAATTCCTCGAAAATCTTTTTTTTAGGTAATCGATTTAATCTATTAGCAGCTTCTTCAAATATCCTATGTGACTCTTCCTGAGGGAATAAAAGAGCTTCTTTGAATATTATGGCATTATCATATTCAAAGCCCATCTCAAAATTCATTTCCCAGTTCATTTTTCTCTCATTAAAAAAAGATGTAAAGAAATCATAAAAGTCAAGAGCTTCTCTCTTGTTTTCATCAAGCACTAGAAATTGTACTACTCCCTGAAGTCTCCCAGAAAGAGAAAGCTCTTTCTTCTTCTCGAAAAAGTATTTAACATTTTCAAATACAATTTCCCATAGATTATATTTTTTTATCTTTTCAAAAGACTCTTTAGAGAAAGCATCCATAGAGAATACTACAGCAATTTTCTTATTCCAATTTCTTATAATATCAAAGAATTCATTTATTTTCTTTTTATTAAAGAATACTCCATTTGTATTGAATGTAAGTACATCGAAAAAATTCCGCTTTTGATCATATTTTTTTAGTATTTCTATCATATTCATAAAATCTGGATGCATAAGAGGTTCACCCACCCAGCACAACATGATATTCCCAAAATCATAAGAATATGAATGAGATATAATATCTTCAAACACGGATATATTCATATCACTGCCAAGATTTTCTTTATATTTGGCTCTACTCTGCTCTAAAGATGGCCTGCACATATAGCAGGCAAGATTACATCTGTCAGTTATCCTTATTTGAAGATTGGGACGGTCTGAAAAGTTCATCTTAGTCAAGTTTTACAAAATATTGCTTACATGCATATGTGAATACATCTTCATTCAGCTGAGGAGCTATACCGTCAAAAAGGCATTTTGCACGAACTATTTTGAGAATATCTCTTGGTTGACAAGCTCTGAATGGCCTTCCTTCCTGCTTTAAGAATTTATCACAGAAAAGGTTTACCATATTTTCATCATAAGGCACGCCAAGATTCTCACAGTTGATTTTAAAGATTTTTTTATATTCAGGCTCTTCCGGGTCAAGAATATGTATTTTATTTTGTAATCTTCTAAGAAAAGCTTCATCAACCAATTGAGCAGGATCAAGGTTTGTAGAAAATACTACAAGCTGAATAAAAGGTACTTCAATCTTTTTTCCTGTATGAAGAGTAAGATAATCAAAATTCTTTTCAAGTGGTACTATCCATCTATTTAAAAGGTCCTGTGGGCGTACAATTTGTCTTCCAAAGTCATCTATTAAAAATAATCCGCCATTTGCTTTTAAATGAATTGGTGCCTCATAAAACTTAGATGTCGGATTCCATATAAGATCCAGTTCTTCGAGTGTAAGTTCACCACCAACAACAACAGATGGTGGTTGACAGAGTATCCATCTATTATCAAAAGTAAGGGAATTTGTATCTTCTACCTTTTTATGATATGCAGGGTCATAAAGCTTTATAACCTGATTATCAACCTCTATGGCATATGGAAGTAATACATTATCATTTATTATCTTTGATATCCTTTCTGCAATGGAAGTTTTTCCATTGCCTGGAGGACCAAATAGAAACATTGAACCTCGTGAGTTCACAGCTGGTCCAATCTCATCAATGACTTCTGGTTTAATAATAAGATCAGAAAAAGCAGCTTCAACCTCTTCCCTGCTAATTCTTGTGAGTTCTCCTGTATGTTTTTTTATTATATCATTATAATTATCAAGACTTACTGGAGCCGGACCTATATATTCATCTCTTTCAAAAATCTCTTTTACTTTTCCTCTTCCTAGATCCAAAATTTCATAAATGCAGTGAATAGCATGTGAAGAACCTGAGCCTTCAATAAGTTTTTGTTTTTTTAATGATTCGAGCACTTCAAGTGTAACACTTGCAGGAAGCTTAAGCTCTTGCGAAACGTCTTTTCCTGTTATCTTACCATTTAAATAGATTATTTTTAATGCCAAATCCTGCAAAAATGATTTTTTTAATCCGGTCTCTTCGATTGTTTTCGGTGATAATGGTCTAAAATTCATTTCCCCTCCTTAATTATCCCTTATTCTATAATATGATCAAAGTTATTCATATATGTCTCAGCACAAATTTTAGCCAATGCTCTAACCCTTCCTATATAATCAGCCCTTTCATTTACCGAAATAGCACCTCTTGCATCCAAAAGATTGAATGTATGTGAGCATTTGAGGGTATATGTATATGCAGGATATGCAAGTTTTTTTTCTATAAGATTCTTACATTCTTTTTCATAGAAATTAAATACTTCAATAAGCTTTTCAGTATTTGCATACTGAAAATTATAATAACTATTTTCAACTTCTGAGCGAAAGAAAATATCTTTATATTTAATATTCTCATTCCAATAAAGTTCAAAAAGGCTATCGACTTTCTGTAAATACATAGCTATCCTTTCAAGGCCATAGGTCAATTCCGCTGGGACTATATCCATTTCTATGGACCCTACCTGCTGAAAATAGGTGAACTGAGTTATTTCCATACCATCAAGCCATACTTCCCATCCAAGTCCCCATGCTCCGAGAGTAGGACTTTCCCAATCGTCTTCTACGAATCTGACATCATGCTTTGAAAGATCAAGGCCAAGATATTCAAGGCTTTTAAGATAAAGGCCCTGAATGTCATCAGGAGCAGGTTTGATTATGACCTGATATTGATAAAAATGTTGTAATCTATTGGGATTCTCTCCATATCTTCCATCAGTAGGTCTCCTTGAGGGTTGTACATAACATGTTCTCCACTCCTTTGGGCCAAGAGTTTTCAAAAAAGTAGCTGGCGCAAATGTCCCTGCACCCATTTCATGATCAAATGGAGGAAGTATCACACAACCTTGCTCAGACCAGTAATCGTTTAATCTTTTTATTATTTCCTGAAAATAAAATCTTTTATCCAAAATATCCTCCGAAATTCAATTGCTATTTTTTTAATTTTATCAATTATATTAGGCAAATACAATTTAAAATATGGGTAAAAAGGCAAAAGGGCAAAAGGGTAAAAGGAACATTGATGAAATTATAGATTTTAGATTTTGGATTTTGAATGAAGAATTGGGAAAATGGGAAGTAGGAAGTAGGAAGCAGAGTGGGAAGGCGGGTATTCAGAAAAAATATCCTATATTTTTGGGGACGGTGCTTTACAGGCTGTTGAAAAACTTCCAAAACAAGTCCGAAGCAAAATACTGTGTATTTATAAAGAAAATGGGTGCGAACCCACCTAGGTTACTTTATAAAAGGGGTAAGGGATATGGGATAAGGGGTAAGAGATAAGGGGAAGTAACCGGACCTAAAGCCCCTCAAGAGTGCATTATGATGTTTAAACATATTGATATACACAAAAGGGCCTGCTAAAATGTGTGAGCCGGGCACCCGTTTTCTATAAATATACAGTTTTTGTGTAGGACTTAAAAACCATTATCGGTTTTGCTGACAAAGTTTTTCAACAGCTTGTTAACCGTTTAATGCCTACAATAATTTGACAGTATCCATAACAAGTTACTGTTTTTAATTTATTAATAGAATATGTTATTATTAATATGATTTGGAAATTTGAAGGAGGGATCATGAATAGCTGGAAACCTGTTTTAGCATCAGCAATAGTCTCAATAGGTATAATGATCAGTGGTCTTTTTCTTAGTTATGGTTATATAAAGGGAAACATACATGAGCGTTATGTCACAGTAAAAGGTGTTTCTGAAAAAAATGTTTCTGCTGATATTGCATTATGGCCAATAAAATTTGTTTCAACCGATAATGATCTTACGAAAGCAAGGGCTATTCTTAAAGAAAGTGAGAAAAAACTATTTGAATTCCTAAATAATCATTCAATATCTAATAATATGATCTCAATAAAAAATATTATGGTAAAGGATAAAATGGCTGATGCATACAGAACTGATACTCCTAAAAGCAGATATATTATTACTGAGACTGTTTTAGTTAGAACAAATAATCCAAAAATCGTTGTTACCGCATCTCAAGATATAGGCTCACTGATTGACTCTGGGATTGTACTCTCATCTTCGGGGGAATGGAATAATGGTCCTACATATCTATTTTCAGGCCTAAACAAGATTAAGCCAGAAATGATTGCAGACGCAACAAAAAAAGCAAGAGAAGCAGCAGAGAAATTCGCATCTGATTCAAACAGTATTCTGAACGGAATCCGTCGTGCTAATCAGGGTGTATTCGTCATTCTTCCTAGAGATCCAGCAAATGGGATAAGTGAAGAAAGCCAACCAGAAAAAAAAGTAAGAGTAGTATCTACAATAGAATACCTACTTAAATCAAAAGACCAAGAGAACTGATTTGCTTGTTATTGTTAATCCTGCGCCGACAAAAAAAGCTCCTGTAGATGCAAGGAATCATCTTGGTATAGCCTCTTTATTTTCATATCTAAAAGACAAAACTAATATAAAATTATATTATGATAACCGTTCTAATAAGGATTTCCTCTATGCAATTAAAAATGCCAATATTGTTGCTTTCACTGGAATGACATATCAAGCAAAAAGAGCATTTGAACTTGCATCAATGGTCGTGAATAAAAAAACTGTTTTTGGTGGCCCCTTTGCTAGTATGAACTATAGAAATATACTAAAAAATCACGAAGAAATTGACTTCATTATAGTCGGTGAAGGCGAAAAGCCCTTGGAAAATCTATTAAATGGCGTTTTTGACTATCCGGGTATTGCTTATAGGATTAATGAAAAAATAATTTTCAATGCTCCCAAAAGACTCCTTGCTTCTGAAATACCGGATATAGATTACAGTATTATCCCTAAAAATGGAATTTTTTTCGATCATGCCCTTCTCTCTCCTTCTATACCTATAATGTTTTCAAGGGGATGTAATGGCCACTGTACATTTTGTGCTGTCCCTTCTATGTTTGGCTCTCCTATATTAATATCTCCTAAAAAGGCAGTTTCCCAACTCGAAAATTTGATAATAAAAACCTCTATAAATACATTCGCAATTGAAGATGATAATTTTTTGTATTCTTCTGACTTTTTAAGAGAATTCTGCGAACTTGTCAGGAAAAATTATTTAAAAATCAAATTCAGAATAAACTGTCGCCTTGATGATATTACATATGAAAAGCTTGAGATGCTTAAAAATATTGGGCTCTATAAAATAACAGTCGGTCTTGAGCATATTGATGAAAATATACTTCAATCCTTTGGAAAATCTCTTGATATAAATCATCTATATTCAGTTCAAAAATGGTGTAATAATCTAGATATTAAATTGGCAACTCTTTTTATAATTGGAAGCCCTTTTGAGACTCTCAAGACCCTAGAAAGACTAAAATCATTTATCAAAGACCTCTCTCCAAGCGGAGGATTTGATTTTCAGGTTCTTCAACCGCATCCAGGAACACCAATAGAAAAACTTTGTAGAAAAATGGGAATTATGCTTTCCGATGATACTGATGATTATTTTTCTGATAATATTACTTATATTCCTCCTTCCTTTGATGATAAGAAAAAATATCTTGATCTTCTAAGGAATTTCACTGGTAAAAAGCTTAATATGGCTGGGTTTTCAGATGAAATTCTTCTTGAAAGACTCAAAAAAACAGGAAAAAAACTTTTAGTCATAAATCCTGATAAGTTTTCAAAAGTAGAATTTAATATTGAAGCTTATCATTGGGAGGGTTCAAATAGATGCAAATCAGGTCTTTCCATAATAAAATGCAGGGATTTCGGATTCATAGAATATGAATTTGAACTAGATAATCCCGAAAATATTTCGGAACTGACTCTTCACGCAAGACTCGCATCCCATCCTATTGACTGGCCACAGGGAGATGAGAACTGCTCGGATCTTGATATATATATAAACGAAAACTCGGTTGCAAAAGTATTTTTAAGGCCTATTCACACTATTGGTGAATATAAAGAAATAGCAATTAAATGTGCAGGAATACTCAAAAAGCACAATACTTTAAGATTTGAAATACCTGAAAATGCGACTCATAAAAAGGGATTGAGTATTTTCTATAAGCCACTTAATGAATTTTATAATAGCTATAAGACTCCTATAATACTTGAGGTAAAAGGGTGAAACCTCTTTAAATTTACTCTTGACAAATTGCGAGTGTTTGTATATTATTGCAAATATACAAACACTTGGAGGCAACAATGTCATCTAAAAAATCACCAAAAAAAATCATTCTCATTGCTATTTCCCTTTTAATTATTATTGCAATAGTTTCAGTTATTAAGAAAAAATCCCAATTAAATAAAGCTCGTAAATCAGAAGAAGAAAAAGCAAGAATACATTTATATACTGTTACAACTGGCAATATTCAAAGATCTATGGATTATCTTGCCTTTGCAGAGCCTGAAAAAGACACTATGATAAAGCCTCGCATTTCTGCTCCAATTGAAAAAATATTTGTGGATGAAGGAAGTATGGTTAAAGAGGGCGATTTGCTTGCAAATCTAGATACTCGAGAATTAAGTGCCTCAAAAAATGAAGCCTTCGAGAAACTTGAAGCATTGAAATTTTCTTATTCAGCAAAGCAAAATGCCATTAAATCATTAAAATTTAAATTGGATTATGCAAAAAGAGATTTTGAACGAAATAAAAAACTCTATGATCAAAAAGCAATATCTTTTAATAAATTTGATGCATCTCAGACAAACTATAATGCTATTAGTCAGGAATATGAATCTGCCAAGTCTTCATTAAAGTCAATGAAATCTCAGATAAAATCCACTAAAAGTGTCTTAGATAGGATAAACCTTAATCTTTCTTATACTAAAATAGAATCACCATTTTCTGGGATAATAGTCAGAAGATTTTTCGATGAAGGTGCATTGGTTTCTCCTGCAACTCCCATTTTTAGGATTACTACAATAAATTCCTATAAACTTTCCTTTAATGTATCTCAAGATGAAAGCATACTTATTAAAATAGGAACCAAATTACTCTATAATTTTAATAACAAAACTTATAGCACTAAAATTTCAAATATTTTTCCTTCATTAGATAATAATATTACACTTAGAGTAGAAGCTATTATCAAAAATATTCCAGATCTTATTGATAATACTCAAATACCCGTCAAAGTTATTTTTAAGGAAAAAACTGCATTAAGAATTCCAAAAACAAGTATTTTAAATAGCAATAGTGTATTTTTGATTGTAAATGGAAGACTTAAAATAAAAAAAATAAAAACTGGTTTTAAAGGTGATAATTTTGTAGAAATAATAAGCGGATTAAAAAAAGGAGATAAAATTGCAAATGAACCATTTTTAACACTCAATCTCTTTCATGATGGTCAAGCTATAGAGGGGGAATAATGAGTATTTCTCGAACATCTATTAATAATCCTTTTATTGTAATTACGGTATTTTTAGCAATAACATTTTTAGGATTAAGTGCATATTTCTTTATGCCTATAGATCTTTTCCCAGATACAAATCCACCTCAAGTAGCTATTATTACAGTTGAACCTGGAGCTTCTTCTGGAAATATTTCTCATCAGATTACTCAAATACTTGAGAGAGAATTAAATAGCATTGATTTACTTACAAATATTCGTTCTACTTCAAGAGATGAAGTATCCTCTATTGTATGTGAATTTTCATATAAAAAGGATATTGATGTAGCTGTTACAGATGTATTGAATGTTATTTCAAGAACAAAATCATTGCTTCCAAAAGACATATCAGAACCAATGATATTCAAGGTAACAGATGCAACAAGACCTATAATGACAATTGCTCTTAGGCCTAAAAAGCATTCAACTAAGACTCTTTCAGATATAAGACTTATTGCAGAAAATGGGCTTAGATCAGATTTTCTAAATATTCCTGGAGTATCAGATGCTCAAGTATTTGGTGCAAATAATAAAATAGTGAAAGTAAGCTTAAATAAAGCCAAGATGAGAAAATATAATATTTATATAAATCAAATCTTAGCTGCAATCAAAGCTAATAATATAAATTTTCCAGAAGGATATTTATATACAAAAAATGGTGAATATCTCTTTAGAACCGACCTTCAGTATAGAAAATTAGATGATCTTAGAAATTTGATAGTCAAAAGCAGTAATACTTCATTTATAAGGCTCAAAGATCTCGGAACCGTGGCCCCAGGAATTAATGAAGAAAGAAGTTCTTATTTTGGAAATAGTGAACCTGCAATAGCAATAAATTTACTAAGACCTGATGGTGGTAGTACTAGTAAAGCTATTGAGAGTGTTCACAAAATACTCCCAAAAATCAAAGCAAAATATAAAGATATTGATTTTTCTATCACCGATTCTCAGGAAAATATTATTACAGTAAATGTGGCAGGAATGAAAAGTTCCATAATTTCTGCTACAATAATGACAATATTTATTATATTCCTATTCCTTGCTAATATGCGTGCTGCAGGTATTATTGCAGTCAGTGTTCCTTTATCTTTTTTATCAACCCTTGCTTTACTTAAATTTACACCATATACCCTTAATATGGTTACATTATCCGGCGTTATTATCGCTGTCGGAATGGTCGTAGATGCATCAGTCGTTGTTCTTGAGAATATTTTCAGGCATTATAGCCTTGAAAAGGGTAAAAAAAGCCTAAAAGATATAATTATTGACTCTACAGATGAAGTCAGTCTGGCTATTACAGCGGGCATGCTAACTACAGTTGTAGTCCTTGTTCCTATCATGTTTGCCGGTGGTTATGTTCAAAGGGTATTAAGACCCCTTACACTTACAATGAGCTCTACATTGATTGCATCATTATTAATAGCATTATCAGTTATACCTGCAATGGCTGTAGTTTTACTTAGGAAAGATCATAATCAGGGATTAAATAAGATAGAAAGATTTACTGCAAAATTCCAAAATGTAATTGAATGGTTGAGTGATATATATATTTATATTTTAAGGGTTGCTATGAAGCACAGAAAAATATCAATAATATTCCCTATTATATTCTTAATTTTTTCTGCAAGATTGATTATTCCAAAAGTTGGGAGAACATTAATGCCAAGAATGGATACAGGGACAATTGTTGCAAATATCGATTTTTTGCAAGGCTACAATGTAAATTATATAAAAAAGACAATGGCAAAAATAGAGAAAATAGTTAAGGGATTGGAAGGATTCAAATCAGATTCTGTCGTAATTGGCTCTGAACCTCAGGCAATAAGTTTTGGAAATGGCGGTGCAACCCTTCAAAAAGCTCATATGACTATTAATTTTGTTGATAGAACGCATAGAAAAAATAATATTTGGGAACTTGAAGACCAATTAAGATCTGGGATAAATAAAATAAAGGGTGTAAAAAGCTTTGAAGTCTTTGAATATGGTGCAACGCCACTATCTACAATAAAAGCTCCGGTTGATATAATCATCACTGGAAATGATTTAAAAACACTTTCAGAACTTGCTAATAAAGTAATTAAAAAGATATACAGCATAAAGGGTCTTGTTGATATTCAAAGAAGTTGGTATTTCGATAAACCAGAATTTGATTTGAAAATTGATCCTGAAAAATCTAAATTTTACAAAATAGCTGAATCTCAGATAGCTAATCAGGTCAAAAGTTATTTAAAAGGGACTATTGCATCAAGGTTTCACTTATCTGATTTTGTAGATATTCCTATAAAACTATATATTGGAGATAAAGATAAAGACAAACTTAATTTGATAAGAGACCTTCCAATACTTACACCTAAGGGACAAATACCATTAAGAATGCTTGCATCTGTGTCACCAAAAACCGGATATACCTATATAACAAGAGAAAAGCTTTATAATACAATAGATATAACCGCACAACTCGATGTTATAAGGGTATCTCAGGCAATTGAAGCACTTAATGAAAAGCTTGCTGATTTTAATCTCCCGTATGGATATACTATAAAAGTATCGGGGACTCTTGATAATATGAATGAAGCTGCTATAAGAATCGCAAAGGTTCTGGTTATTGGTATTGCTTTACTTTATTTACTTCTTGTTGCAATGTTTAAATCGTTTAAACACCCTCTTACAATAATGATAGCTATACCATTATCATTAATCGGTGCTTTATGGGGCTTGATGATACTTGATAAACCTATGTGTATGCCTGCAATGATGGGGATGATATTATTAGCTGGGACTATTGTAAATAATTCTATACTTATGCTTGACTTTATCCTAATGGCAAGAAAAGATGGTAAAAGTAGAGATGAAGCAATAGAGCAATCCGTAAGACTAAGGATACGTCCTATATTAATGACTACAGTATCAACCGTAGTAGGTATGATCCCTCTTGTCTTTGAAACTGCGGTGGGATTGGAGCGTATGTCCCCGCTTGGTACAGTAGCTGCATTTGGTCTAGCCTTTGGGACTGTATTTACAATTGTAGTAGTACCTGTATTTTACTCTATCATAGACGATTTGTTTCCAGATAAATTTATTATTGAAAGAGAAGAAAATGAAAAAAGAAATAAATGATAAGTATTCTGAGCTAGCAAGAATTTTTAAGGCAATATGCCATCCATCAAGGCTTTATATTATCGACAGGCTAAAAAATGAACCCGTATGTGTCTCAAGGCTTTCAGAAGAAATTGGAGATGATATCTCTACTATATCAAGACATCTTAAGGTTTTAAAAGAAGCGGGCATAATTTTAGATGTGCGAGATGGAAATAAAATCCGTTATAAGCTTATTATGAATTGTGTGCCAACCACAGTCATACCGTGTATTAACAAAGCAAGATGTATAAGTACTTAGCATTATCTTACAGTTATTCTCATGAGAATATGGGATATTAATCCTGGTTATTTGAATCGTCAAAGCCTTCTTGGTGAACACAGAGAGCTTCACGCTATTTTATCTATCATCAAAAACAATAAATCTCGATATTCAAAGCATCCTGAGACCCTTAGATGGAAAGAATATACCTGGGCTCTCACGTTCAGGCACTCTCAATTGTTGAACGAGATGAACTTAAGCAATTTTTCTGGGCGCAACATAAATATTCTATTATGGCAAGAGATCAGAACCTTTATCATGATATAGGAAAAAAAATCGTAAATATTAAGCAATTTGATAGCTATGAAGATTTGATACAAAAAATTACATTTTCTTTGAATACCGCTCCCTCCGAAGGCGGAATAAGAAATGCCATACAGCACATGTGGGGTTATATCTCAAAATTTTATCATTCTGAAAATAAAGACCTTAAGATCAATGAGCTCCCCTCCTCAATATTATTAAGTATAATACAGGAATATTCATATAGATTTAAAATCGAGTATCTTCTTCATTCTACTGCACTGAGTGAACTTATGGCCTGGATATAATCCAATATACATTGAAAATGCGATTTTCTTATGATAACATATAAAAAATATTTTGAAGTAAAATAAACTTTATTTAAAGCCAAATCGATGAAAGAGACTTTAAGTGAAGAAAATTTTTGTATTGAAAATGCTAATAAGACAAATCTAGTATTTATGATAGATAAAATATATATTTAGGGAGACAATTGTGGATATGCAAGATTTTGATGGATTTAATGGGAAAAAGAGTGATGGCTCCCCATTTAGAGTTATGGTAGTAGATGATTCTGCTTTTATGCTAAATCAGATGAAAAGATTCATGGAAACCATAGGTTGTAATGTAGTTGGTACAGCTAATGATGGGGAGGAAGCAGTTAGAATATATTCTCAACTCAAACCGGATGTAGTTACAATGGATATTACAATGCCAAGAATGGATGGAATAGAAGCATTGATGTCCATAAAAGAAATAGATCCCAGAGCTAAGATCATCATGGTATCAGCCTTAGGGCATGAACAGATGGTAAAAGATGCAATATTAAAAGGAGCAACATATTTTATTGTAAAACCCCTAACACTTTCTAAAATTAGACAAACAATGATCCCGATTCTAAAAAAAATAGGATGATTTAATGAAGTAATAAATAATACTTTCATTAGTGAGATTGATGATTTTTATATTAATCTAGCTATCGAAGAATCAACAAAATAACTATAATCATATTATGCATAGTTAGAATAGGATACTGTAAAATTATTGTAGGTAAAATGGTTAACAAATGTTGAAAAACTCTCTGTGCAAGACCAAACTTCAAGGGAGCAGGGAGATAGGAAGTAGATACAAAGATTATACAGTATCTTATAATAGGAATAAATTGAAAATTAAGTTTTCTTATGATAACATATTAAAAAATATTTCGGAGGAAAAATGAACGATATTCAAAACCCACCCCCCGATGGAAGAGATCTCAGTTATTATAGGATGGATGTAGGTATATCTCTCCTTCTTACTTTAGTCACATGTGGATTATATAATCTCTATTGGAACTACCGTCAAATGGAAGCCTGTAATGAATTATTAGGAAGAAAAGAATTCGATTTTATAATGTGGCTTGTGCTTTGTTTTATCACCTGTGGACTTTATCATATTTATTATCAATATAAAATGGGATCTGTACTTGTAGAAATACAACATAAATACAAAAAACCTACATTTGATAATCTTCCCATGCTAAGTGCTCTTTTTACAATATTCGTCATGTCCATAATTGTAGACTGCATACATCAGAATGAGATCAACAAACTCACTTACTGAAAACACATATAATCTTTTAAGGCCGGAAAAATCCGGCCTTAAAAATTTTGATTTACTCCGTGTTATAGTCGGAGTAATTATAGCTATAACGATATTTTCCGGACTTATTTATCAGTTTTTCGGAATCAATATGCTTGATTTTATGCCAAAGCAGTCATTGTGTATTTTTAAAGCAGTTACTGGTAAGCCCTGCCCCGGCTGTGGTATGACCCATGCATTTATTCATATTTCACAATTTGAATTCATAAAAGCTTTCCATGAAAACCCTTTTTCTATACCATTTTATTTAATAATGCTAATCTTTCTCTTTACTGGAGATGTTCCCAAAATACTGAAATCTAAAATATTTAAGTATTTTCTTTTTATTGCTGTAATATTACTCTGGTTTATTAGACTTACACGATAAAATAGGTCAAATGAAAAAAATTATATCAAAGTTTTTCATAGTATTTATAATTTTTTTCTATATTTTACTTAAATTATCCTCTGTTACTCTTCTGAATGATCAAGTAGCCATATTATATAAAAACAATGAAATATCCGGAGTATTCTATTCCCCTGGGACACACTATTTTAATCCTATAAATGCTCGCATCAGGACAGTATCATTAAAACTTAGAAATCATCTCTTCAAAGACTTCCCCCTTAAAAATAGCAAAGTCAGTGCTAAAATATCATGGAGAGTCACCAATCCAAAACAGTATGTAAGAAAATTTCAATCCGAAGTATTCGCTTCCCGGTGGATAAAAGGAATGGTATATCATGTACTTAAGGAAACTTCATATAGCAGTGAAAATATAATAAAATCTGATGAACTGATAAAAAGATGCAGTAAATATCTTATAGATTCAGGTATAAAGATAAAAGACATTTCAATTAAGATAAGCGATTGAATGTTGAATAAAAAAAAGCCCTTAAAAAGGGCTTTTTTGTTTTTAAAATTGTATAAATTTATATTATTTCTTTTTTGGAATAGTTTTTATACAAACCAATAACTAAAGCTACTATTGCCATGAATAATAGAATAATAACAATCATTTTTTTCATAATATTAACCCATATACCTTTTGTCGCGAAGCATCTTTTTTCGCATTTTTCGGCGAGCTTCTGCAAGCTTTTTCTTCCGTTTTTCGGAAGGTTTTTCATAATGAGCACGCTTTTTTATTTCAGAAAGAATTCCGGATTGTTCGCATTTCTTTCTAAAACGCTTTAGCGCCTTTTCTAACGGCTCATCCTTTTGTAATACTACTTCTGCCATTCAAATTCACCCCACTCGTTTATAGATTATGAGAAATAATATCTCATTTAAATCAAATTTTTATTTATTATAAGCTATTAAAGGTATTTCGTCAATATATTTTTTAACCGCTAACCATATATAATAGGTAAAGGGTAAAAAGGTCATTGTAGGATTTGGGATACAGGATATGGGATTTGGTGGGAGAATAATGTAACAAGCCATTAAAAAACCTTGACAACAGATAATGTTTTTTAAGTCCTAAAATCCAAATTCTTCATTCAACATTCAAAATCCAAAATTTAAAATTTAAAATCTATAATTTCTTATCCCTTACCCCTTATCCCTTATCCCTTTTATTTAAATGAAAGGGCTTCGGAGATCGCTATTTTAAACTCTTCTGCTGTCTGATATCTTGAGTCAGCGTCTTTCTCAAGTGCTTTTAATATTACATCAGATAG
>Ga0114934_10000949_pt1 | contig 18854 bp, 18 predicted proteins | sample 4SBtaG_2_FD_99695 | JGI IMG/M metagenome (GOLD analysis project Ga0114934, IMG submission 99695) | Deep subsurface microbial communities from Kolumbo volcano to uncover new lineages of life (NeLLi) - 4SBTROV10_white metaG | ecosystem: Environmental > Aquatic > Marine > Volcanic ...
CGTTTTTCCGGGTGGCGTCGGTACTACCGAAGAAATCTTATATCTGCTCGGCATATTATTACATCCAGACAATGATCATATTCCTTTTCCCCTTATTTTTACCGGTTCGGAATCATCCAAAATTTATTTTGAACAAATTAATGAATTTATTTCATCAACTCTGGGTTCTGCAGCGCAGGAACGTTACCGGATCATTATTGACGATCCGCTTGCCGTTGCGAAAGAAGTGAAAAAAGGGATTGCAGAAGTAAAAGAATTTCGGATTGAACATGGTGATGCATTTTATTTTAACTGGTTATTAAAGATAAAGCAGGACTTCCAGTTTCCATTCGTCGCTAATCATGAAAATATGCGTGCACTTAAATTATATAAAGATATGGAATCACATACATTGGCAGCAAATTTACGCCGTGCCTTTTCAGGAATCGTAGCGGGCAATGTTAAAAGCGAAAGTATGCGTTTAATAGAAGAAAATGGTTTGTTTGAGATTCATGGCGATGAAGAAATCATGAATTCGATGGATAAACTATTGCTTTCTTTTGTAGAGCAAAAACGCATGAAAATTTCTGCCGAGAGTTATAAACCGTGTTATCGGATTATCAGGCAATAAAGCAATATCTTGTTCTATAATTAGGATGTAAACAGAAGTGGAGTCAATAAATAATAAAATGGTTCGTAAATACCTCACTTATAATCTGATTGTTGCAATAGGCTATTTCATAGCCGGTCAGGCAGGTTTGTTATTAGCAATTCCCCCCAGTAATGCAGCGGCGGTCTGGCCTGCCGCTGGTGTAGCGTTAGCTGCAATTCTAATACACGGTAATAAAATATTACCCGGGATATTGATAGGCGGCATTCTGGTTCAAACCTTCTCATTTCTTGATGCTTCAAGCACTGAAAAGATTATTTCATCTGTATTAATCGGGACTGTGATCTCGGCCGGGGCAATGTGTCAAGCCTGGATAGGTTCAAAACTGGTACAGCGGATTATTAAATATGATGTCGCATTATTAAGAGAACGTTCTATTATGTGGTTTTGTATTCTGGCAGGACCAGTTAGTTGTGTTCTTTCAGCGTCTATTGGAATTTTCACTTTATGGTTACAGGGGATATTGAATTTTAGTGATTTACCGCTTGCCTGGAGCACATGGTGGATTGGTGATTCTATTGGTGTTCTTATTTTTACGCCTATCATTTTATGCCTTTTTGGTAATCCGCGTGATTTATGGCGACAGCGAATATATAGCGTTGTAATACCGCTATCTATTTTAACCGCCGTTGCATTTATTACATTTAAACTTTCATACCAAAAGGAAATGCAATTTGTTGAAGATGAGTTTGAAAGAAATACGATGCAATTTACAAGTGAGTTAAATAACAGTATTAACTCACATATTGAAGCTACCAAAGAGGTGAAGAGATTATTTGATAATTTTGACGAAATATCAGAGGAAGTGTTTGCTCGTAATATAAAACCGATAGTATTACAAAACCCTGAGATACAGGCACTTGAATGGATTCCAGTTGTTCTACATAAAGACAGAAAATCGTTTGAAGAACGTTTGGGAACAGAAATAAAAATACCTGATAAAAATGGAGAAATGACTAGATCTCCCAATAAGGAGTTCTATTATCCTATACAGTATCTGGAACCTTACGTAGGTAATGAAAACGCATTAGGTTTCGACATAAGAAACAATCCGATAGCTTTAAAAGCAACTGAAGTAGCTTGTTCTTCTGGTGAGATAGCTGTAACCGATGCTATCAGACTTGTACAAGAAAAAGGAGAGAAAATTGGTGTAGTTTATTATGCTCCTGTGTACAAAAATATAGTGCCAGTTGAGAATAACGATAATTGTAAAATGTTATCCGGTTTTGTAGCCAGTGTATTCAGACTTGAAAATGAAATTAATAATATCCACAAAAAACTATCTGAATTAAAGATATTAGTGTCTTTAAAAAATAATTCGCAGTTATTTTATAGTGATAAAAAGGAAGATGGACATAACATACCAAACCAATTTCAATTTAAACGCAGTTATGAAATGCCTGTTGCAAATCAGCAATGGGAGGTGCTCTTTTCACCTGCATCAGGATTTGTCTCCCTTTATTCTTCATGGACAATATGGCTAATCATTATTGGTGGGTTATTGATTGCCGGATTATCAGGAATTGGTTTGCTAATGTTAACGGGACGTGCCTTACGCACAGAAGATTTAGTGGAACTACGAACAAAGGAATTAAATAGTGAAATAAAAGAACGTATGCAGGCTGAAGAATTGCTCTCCTTTCAGGCCGGTCATGATGCATTAACTGGACTCATTAATCGGCGCGAATTTGAACGCCGCGCAGAACGCTTGTTATCAACGATTCAGCAGGATAAAGACGAGCATGCTTTATGTTTTATGGATCTTGATCAATTCAAGATCGTTAATGATACTTGTGGCCATATAGCAGGTGATGAACTGCTGCGACAACTTTCGATTGTATTGCAACATGAGGTACGAAAACGTGACACATTGGCTCGCCTTGGTGGTGATGAGTTTGGTGTTTTAATGGAGCATTGCTCACTTGAACATGCTCATCGTGTTGCTACTACATTACAAAAAGCCATACAAGATTTCCAGTTTACCTGGGAAGGTAACAGTTTCAAGATCGGAGTGAGTATAGGTTTAGTCTCTATTACCGAGGTTGTGGCTGATTTAACTGAACTATTAAAACAGGCAGACGCCGCTTGTTATATGGCGAAGGATTTAGGTCGTAACTGCATCCATGTGTATCAATCCGAAGATGAGAACATGGCTCAGCGTCATGGAGAGATGCAGTGGGTGACACGCATCCAGAAGGTATTGAAAGAAGATCGCTTTTGTCTTTATGCACAGGCTATAGCGCCACTTGATAACAGTCAAGATAGACACTATGAAATTTTGGTCAGAATGATTGACGAGCAGGGAGATATTATTCCTCCTGGTGCTTTTCTACCCGCAGCTGAGCGTTATAATTTGATAGAGCAAATTGATCGCTGGGTAATTGAAAATACCTTCAAAACATTGGTAGATAATCCAGTCTTTTTAAGACAAATAAATTTCATTTCTATTAATCTCTCAGGTCAATCATTAACGAAACATGATTTTTTGTATTTCATCATGTCTCAACTGGATTCCTCGGGATTAGATGGAGACAAAATCTGTTTTGAAATAACAGAAACGGCAGCGATTGCCAATTTAAGTACGGCAATAAAGTTTATCGCTACTTTAAATGAATTAGGTTGTCGCTTTGCATTGGATGACTTTGGTAGTGGCCTCTCCTCATTTGGTTACTTAAAAAACTTTCCTGTTGATTATCTAAAAATAGATGGCATGTTTGTCAGGGATATTGTCGATGATCCTATTGATCATGCAATGGTGAAGTCTATTAATGATATTGGTCATGTTATGGGGATGCAGACTATTGCGGAGTTTGTTGAGAACGATGAAATCAAGGGTATGTTGAGAGAGATAGGTGTTAACTATGCACAAGGTTATGGCATTGCTAAACCACAGTCGATTATTGAAATAATAGATGATGTTTTAAAAGAAAAGACATAATACATCTTGTTATTTAACAGCTTAATTAATTTACATAAACAAATGTAAATATGAAAAAACTAATTATATTAATATTTATATCAGGACTATCTATTGAAAGCCAATCTACTGAACTGTTTGAATGGTCATCAAATAATATTCAGTTTCTTTCTGGCAGTGGCTTTGAATTAGGCTCAAGTCATCACAATACCATTACTTTAGAACATGCTGATGGCTGGAAATACGGTGAAAATTTTCTATTCCTTGATTTTATTCAAAGAGATGATATTGGTTTAGAAGTCTATGGAGAATGGTATCCTCGGCTTAGCCATAATAAACTTTCAGGCAAAGATCTATCATTGGGTTTAATTAAGGATTTTTCTATTCTTGGTGGCATTAATGCGGGTAGTGAACCTTCAAATGATCCCTTCGTCGCTTTTGCATTAGGTGCCGGGTTTAGTCTTGATATTCCCTATGCCGAATTTGTGCAGCTGGATGTCATGGCCTACAAATCGGATGAAGTAAACAGCACGGGCATACAAATAACGCCCTCATGGAGTATTCCTTTTAGTATTGGTCGATTGAATTTCAAGTTCCGTGGTTTTCTTGATTGGCAAAGCGCCAGTGCAACAGGCGGTGAGGATTTCATATTAACTCAACCGCAGTTGTTACTGGATGTGGGGCATTTATTGAGCCATAAAAATAAGTTATATGCCGGTGTTGAATATTGGTATTGGCACAACAAATTTGGGATTGATGGAGTGACAGAACAATCCGCACAAATTACTTTATTGTATTCATTCTAGGTAATTGATTAGTTGGCTGGGGATGAGGGACTCGAACCCCCGCTGACGGAATCAGAATCCGTAGTCCTACCATTAGACGAATCCCCAAAAAAAATAGCAACAAGCCATTAGATACAAGCAACTAGGCATTAGTATATTCTTGCAATTTATTGATTTTGACAATGCTTTATTAGACCAAAAAGAATTTTTGATATTTGCAAGGATTCATCAATGAGAATTTTAGCTGGTTGCTTTTCTATGAAACCAATCTCAGAGCCAATAATAAGTTGTGTTCGAAGTTCAGCGCAGGATCCTTTTGCAATTTTCAGATAATGAGCAAATTGCCGTTTAGAGTGTCTTTCGTAACCTTCTGCGATGTTAGATGGAATTGATACTGCGGCTCTGGTTATCTGATCTTTAAACCCATAATCCTTGCAATGAGAAAAGTTGTGATAAATTTTGATTGCGAGATTTTTACTTCTTTTCCAGACTTCCAGTTCATTAAGAGCATCCATGCTACCTCCTTGTAGCTAGTTGCTAATAGTAATAGCTTGTCGCTTATCGTTTCGAGTATTGTGGACGCTTACGTGCTTTGTGCATACCCACTTTCTTACGTTCCACTTCACGAGCATCACGAGTAACAAAACCGGCTCCGCGTAAAGTCTTTCGTAAAGTTTCGTCATATTCCATTAGTGCGCGGGTAATGCCGTGACGTATTGCGCCTGCCTGGCCTGAAATACCGCCACCTTTAACAGTGATATTGAAATCAAACTGATCCATCATTTCCAGGGTTTCCAGAGGTTGACGAACAATCATTCGGCCGGTTTCACGACCAAAATATTGGTCAAGTGTACGGTTATTGATGGTGATTTCGCCGCTTCCGCGTTTCAGGAATACGCGTGCTGCTGAGCTCTTACGTCTTCCGGTACTGTAATAAACTTCGTTCGCCATCCCTTAAATCTCCAATGCTTGAGGTTGTTGAGCTGCATGTTGATGCTGAGCATCTGCGTATACTTTAAGTTTACGGAACATATCCCGACCTAATGGGCCTTTCGGAAGCATTCCTTTTACAGCTTTTTCGATAATTTGTTCGGGTTTTTTAGCAAGCAGTTTTTCAAAACTGATGGATTTGATGCCACCTGGAAAACCGGTATGGTGATGATACATTTTGTCGGTTCGTTTGTTACCACTGACACGGATGTCTTTCGCGTTAATTACGACAATGTAGTCACCTGTATCCATATGCGGCGTATATTCGGCTTTATGTTTGCCACGCAGACGTCGAGCAATTTCAGTTGCCAGACGACCTAAAGTCTTGCCTGTAGCGTCTACGATGAACCAGTCACGCTTAATATTGGAAGGTGTTGCTGTAAAGGTTTTCATACTAATTCCTGAAAATCCGGTCACCCGGCTAAAAAAGAGGGGGAATAGTACGGATAGACCCCTAGTCTGTCAATAATATAAGGGCGATATTCCTTCTAATAATGTTGAATATTTCCGTCTTTCGCGCGAGGACATTTTAACTAATATACTTTATTATAGGGACTTATTTGAGAAACAGATAAAAATTCAATGAAATCAAGAGAATACAGTGCATTAGACCGTGGAATTATGCTGCTTGATTCTGTCCTTGGAAGTCTCTCTAAACCGAGTACGGATAAGAATAAAAAACCTTCCCCAGCTAAAGTCCATTCTGAATCAAATATGGGTGAGAATGAGAAGAAACACGTCTCAGCATTGATGCGTGTGAATCATGCTGGAGAAGTGGCTGCACAAGCCCTATATAAGGCTCAGGCATTAACAGCCAAAGATGATGAACTTAAGAAAGCGATGCAACAATCAGCTGACGATGAAATCGATCATTTAGACTGGTGCGAATCACGAATAAAAGAACTGGATGACCATACCAGTTATCTCGAACCCGTTTGGTATGCGGGATCTTTTGCCATTGGTGTTGTTGCCGGTTGTTTTGGCGATAAATGGAACCTGGGCTTTTTGGCAGAAACTGAACATCAAGTGGTGAGGCATCTTGATAAACACTTGCAACAATTACCTGTGAACGATAATCGTAGCCGAGCTATTTTAGAACAAATGCGTGAAGATGAATTACATCATGCGATGACTGCTGAAAATGCAGGAGCAGAAAATCTACCTAAAGGGGTTAAGCGATTAATGAGTTTAACTTCAAAGGTGATGACGAAGACGGCTTACAAAATTTAGTTGAGACCTCACGATTGTTATTTTGCCCTCTGGCGTTGTTAAAAACGTACTCAATCGGTCACTTATTATTATAAGCTCCCTCATTCCGTGCATTTTTGCCTAGCCAGAGAACAAACTACCTGCTCGTGCAAGCCTCAATTAAAAAAATTACCTCTTGAAAACTTTTTGACTACCCCCATCTTTTAATTAAGTTAACAATTTAATTTTGGAGGTAGGAAATGTCTTTAGCAAATTATGAACCGTGGGGTTTACTAGAAAGATTGGGTCAACTGGCTTATGCAGATAAATCATTGTCGAGTAACGATAATGATTATTCAAATATTTCTACGAGTCATTGGCGTCCGGCAGTAGATATTAAAGAAGAAGCGGATCGCTTTTTAATTACTGCAGACTTGCCTGGCGTTGATCCAAAAGATATTGAGATTACGATGGATCATGGTGTGCTTACAATCAAAGGTGAACGTCAGTCGGAATCAAGTGAAGAGAACGAAGCTTATAAACGAGTTGAACGTGTAAGCGGTGCTTTTTATCGACGATTCAGTTTGCCGGATACAGCAGACGCTGAACGTATCGAAGCAAAGGGTAAAGATGGTGTGTTGCAAGTGACGTTACCCAAGCATGAGAAGGTTCAGCCTCGTAAGATCGAAGTTAAAAGCTGACAATTGATAGTAGTTTAATACATACACAGGCAGCGAGAGCTGCCCGTGTATTTGTTTTTATTTTACTAATGTCTTTTGAACTTTTGTGAAACAATGACTCCTAACTATAAAAATACAATAAAACCTACGGAACAAACATGAAAAATATTTTTAGTCGATTATTCTCTCGTTTCTTTTTAATTTCATTTTCTTTTATTGCTCCGGTGGTAAATGCTGCTTTGCCAGTTCAGCTTGATGGTAAAGAAATGCCTAGCTTGGCTCCGATGCTTGAAAACGTGACGCCAGGTGTTGTCAATATCGCAACTGAAGGCAGTGTTCAAATGCAACAAAATCCCTTGTTTACTGATCCTCGGTTTCGTCGATTTTTTAATATACCGAATCAACCTTTAGAACGTAAAACAAGCAGTCTCGGATCCGGCGTCATTGTAGATGAGAAACGTGGTCTGGTTTTAACTAATAATCATGTCATAGCAAATGCACATCAGATAACGGTGACCTTACGTGATGGTCGTCAACTTGAAGCTGAAGTTGTTGGTACAGATCCGGCAACGGATGTCGCGGTGATTAAAATTCCTGCTGATAATTTAACTGCAGTAAAGACAACAGACTCGGATAGTTTAAAGGTTGGTGATTTTGTTGTTGCGATTGGGAATCCATTTGGACTAGGTCAAACGGTGACCTCGGGTATTGTCAGTGCTTTAGGTCGCAGCGGACTAGGTATTGAAGGTTATGAAGATTTTATTCAAACAGATGCGTCGATAAACCCGGGAAATTCTGGCGGTGCATTGGTTAATCTTCGTGGTGAATTAGCCGGTATTAATACCGCTATTATATCTCCTCAGGGTGGTGGCAATATTGGTATCGGTTTAGCGATTCCAATTAATCTTGCTTTGCAGATCATGGAACAAATTATTGAAACGGGCGAAGTAAAGCGTGGTTTTCTTGGCGTTAGTATGCAGGATCTCAGTCCATCATTAGCGGAAGCATTTGGTCTCGAAGGGCAAAATGGTGCAATCATAAATGAAGTATTAGCTGCTTCACCTGCAGAAAAAGCGGGTTTGCTTGCTGGAGACATTGTTATTTCAACTGATGGTAAACAGATTAAAAATGCAGCTGATTTAAGAAACCGTATCGGCTTATTGCCTGTCGGTGAAAAAATTAAATTTAAAATATTACGCGATGGAAAAGAGTCTGAATTTATTGTTACGGTTGATGAAAAGAGTCAGACAGCTACAGCGCCAAAAGCTAAAAACGAATTATTACAAGGTGTCACAGTAAGCGATATTGAAAAAGGAAATCCTTATTTTGGCAAGGTCGAAGGTATTGCTGTTTTGAATGTACAACGTGGCAGTGTTGCCTGGCGTAGTGGTCTTAGAGCAGCTGATATTATTACTTCAGTGAATAAAGCTCCGATTAAAAGTTTGCAGGAATTTTTATCTGCAGTAGATAAAAAGAATGATTCACTTTTGCTCAGAATAATTCGTGGGAATGCAGCTGCGTTTCTTGTGCTGAAAAAGTAGGATGACTATAAAAATCACTATTTTTAGAGGCATCCGTATCTAAAAAAATTATTAACAGGATTTTTGTTCCAGACACCAACAGTAGGCGCTTTAGGCGAATCCTAAGTACCTGAGTCCATTCAGGCAAGAACTAATTTGCAACTAGCAATTGATTCTTTAATAAGTTCAACTGCTTTCATTCTTGGGAAAGATTTGCGGTAGGCAATAATAATTTCGCGATAAGGCACGGGGTTATTGAAAGGTCTGTATTCAAGTAAGTTGTTTAAACCGGTTTGGGTGTCTATAGATAAGCTGGGCAATATTGTAATACCAACACCGGCGGCGACCATTTGCCGAATGGTTTCAATCGAGCTGCTCTCGAGTGTTTTTTGCATCGTTTTGTTTGTGCCTAGAGGATTAACACAGGAAGGACAAAGTTCCACGATTTGTTCGCGAAAGCAATTTCCCGCTTTTAGTAACAGCATGGTATCGATTGATAAATCACTTGCTTTAAGTTTTTTCTTTTTAGCTAAAGAATGACCACTTGGTAAAGCAACCTGAAATGGCTCTTTATAAAGCAATTCAGTAGAGATCCCTGATTCTTTAAATGGATTTGAAAGAATAGCGATATCGATATCACCAGATTTTAGTTTGGTAGTCAGAATTTTGGTGAAATCTTCTTCAATAATTAGAGTGAGCCCAGATGCTTGTTTATTAATAACAGGGATAAGCTTTGGTAATAAATAAGGGCCAATGGTGTAAATTACACCAAGTTTCAAATCGCCCTTTAATTCATTTTCATTTTGTTTGGCAATTTCCTTTAGACTATTAGTTTCATTTAAAATCAATTCAGCCTGTTTGATGACAGCTTCACCGATAGGGGTAATTGAAATTTCATGTTGATGCCGTTCAAATAATATAATACCTAATTCCTCTTCAAGTTTTCTTACGGCAACACTCAGAGTAGGTTGACTGACAAAACATTTTTCTGCTGCACGTCCAAAGTGCAATTCTTTTGCAACGGCAACGATATAACGAAATTCAGATAGAGTCATTATCGTGTATTAATTGAAACAACATTAGGTGCTTTGTTCTTTGACTGAACATCAGTAGTGGAAATAATTTTATTCAATAATTCAATATCGACATACGATTTACTGTAGCCAGTCCCTTGAGATACTGTGAATGCATCATCAGGTTCACCAAGATGATCCGCGACTAGCGCTGCACCGGTAAAATTATTATCTATTGTATAATCATGCGTGGTAATGATGGTTTGTAAACCAGCAGTAAGTGCAGACAGATTTCCGTTTTGTGTGTCTTCAATAGCAATACAAGTATTAGCATTTAGCCCAAGTCCCGCGAGTACGCATTGATAAACAGCAGGAGAGGGTTTTTTATCCTGCACTGTGTCACTGGTTACAATAGAATTAAATAATTCATTGGGTTCAATATTTAATGTTTTATTAAATAAGGTTGTAAGATTGGCCATCGATGAACTGGTTGCAATCCCAAGTTGTATTCCTTTGTCTCGAGCTTCGTCAATCAATCTGATCACCCCGGGGCGAAGTTGAATATCACCACTTGCCAGTATTGAACGGTAACATTCTGATTTTTGTTTGTGTAATTCCAGAACAAAACGTTCCGGGTTTTCAATTTTACTTTTTAGCACTTCATCTTCATGCAGAAATTTTTTGAAGCGTTCTTTGCCGCCAGAGATAAAAAGTATTTTACGATAATCATCCACTGACCAGTGCCAGTTGATATTAGATTCTTCAAAGGTTTGATTAAAAGCCTGACGATGGATTTCCTCGGTGTCCGCAATGGTGCCGTCTACATCGAAGATAATGCCTTTTAGTTTCATTTATGGCTGGTGAAAAAAGTGTTATTTTTTAGGTTGTTAACATGGATTATAAACAACAATAATAATGATGCAATGCGGTATTGCGGCATTTATATTACAATTTCGATCAGGTACGACAATGGATCATTTCAACATGATAGATATTTCAATAAACGAGCAAACATTACTTGTGATGGCTATTGTAGCCATATTGGCTCTGGCTATTTTGTGGCTATTATCCAGGAGTAAGCTAAGTCAATTATCAAATGATAATATTGAGCTGCAGCGTAAGTTGGCAGTAGAAACGGAACGTGCCGAGAGTAAAGATTATCGTATAGATGAATTAAATGATGCGCTAAGAGAACGTGAAGCTTCGAACAAAGAACTACAAAATAATGTCGAAGACAATAAGATCACAATTGCAGAATTTCGTACCAGGCTTGATGAAGAAAGAAAGCAATCAGAAGAAAAAATGATTTTATTGGAACAGGCTGAAAAGAAAATGACAGATGCTTTTGAAAACCTGTCTAATAAAATTCTGGAAGAAAAGAGTAAACGATTTACTGAACAGAACAAGAGCAATATTGGTGAAGTGCTTAATCCACTGAGAGAACAACTTGGAGACTTCCGTAAAAAAATTGAAGATGTTTATGACAAGGAAACAAAAGATCGTTTGTCTTTGTATCATGAAATTACCAGTCTGAAAACATTGAATGAACAAATGAGTAAGGATGCGATTAGTCTGACTAATGCATTAAAGGGTGAAAGTAAAACACGGGGTGACTGGGGCGAGGTTATTCTGGAAAAAGTATTGGAGCAGTCCGGTTTAACAAAAGGACGAGAATATGAAATGCAGGAAAGTTATCGTGATGAAGAGGGAAAATTATTTTATCCAGATGTCGTTGTACATTTGCCAAATAAAAGAGATGTCATTATTGATTCAAAAATATCGCTGAATGCTTACGAACGTTATTATTCAGCAGAGGATGACCAGGAAAAACAACTGGCAATTAAGGAGCATCTTACCTCAATAAAATCTCATGTCGATGACTTAAAAGGAAAGAATTATGATGAATTAGTCGGCGTTAATTCGCTCGATATGGTGTTAATGTTTGTCGCAATAGAACCGGCATTGATGTTGGCCTTTGAGCAAGATGATAGTCTGTTTCAACAGGCATTCAAAAATGGTATTTTTTTGGTAAGCCCTTCAACATTAACCATGAACTTGCAAATAATCCAGAACATGTGGCGTTATGAATACCAAAATCAAAATGCGCAGGAAATTGCAAAGCGGGCAGGGGATATGTATGACAAATTTACCGGCTTTGTAGAAGAATTAGAAAATGTTGGTGATAAACTGGATAAAGCTAAAGAGGCATATAGTACAGCACATAAACGTTTGATAGATGGAAAAGGAAATCTGGTTACCAGAGCCGAAACTATTCGTAAGTTGGGTGAATTGAAAACAAAAAAGCAATTGTCTGATGACATTGTAAATAAAGCACTTCCAGATAGTTAATGCGATTTTTCAAATTCACCTGAATTTAATTCTATGGCAGACAAACAGGGTAAGAAAGGTGTCAAAGGTCGAGGAAGTGCGAGCAAACCAGATGCACGTTACCTGAGTCATACCCGACATGAGATTGATGATGGCTGGAATTCTATTGAAGAGGAAGTTAAGCCGGTAACAACGGTCACAATTGAAAAACCAAAATCAATTGTTTCCAGAAACAAATCCCCCGATCTTCCTTTTGAACAATCAATCAACGCTTATCGGGGTTGTGAACATGGTTGTATTTATTGTTATGCCAGACCATCGCATGCTTATCAGGATCTCTCGCCAGGTCTGGACTTTGAAACAAAGTTATTTGCAAAACCAGATGCAGCTGAGTTATTAAAAAAGGAATTGTCTGTTGCTAATTATAAATGTTCGCCTATTGCTCTGGGAACAAATACCGATCCGTATCAACCGATTGAACGAGAATATCAAATCACCCGGGAAATAATTGAAGTACTAAAAGAACAAGATCATCCATTAACGATAGTAACTAAATCGCATTTAGTTGAACGTGATATTGATTTACTCGCACCCATGGCAGAAAAAAAACTTGTGCAGGTTTTTATCTCGATTACGACGCTGGATCATCAATTGATGCAAAAGATGGAGCCAAGAGCGACAGCGCCAAAAAGACGTTTACAAACAATATCGAATTTAACAGAGGCGGGAATACCAACAGGTCTGATCTGTGCGCCAATCATACCGGTTATTAATGATAGTGAATTGGAAACGATTCTTGAAAAATCAGCCGAGGCGGGAGCAAATACGGCGGCTTATATGTTAATTCGACTTCCTTATGAAATTAAAGATCTGTTTAAGGAATGGCTAGAGTCGCATTATCCATTAAAAACATCACATGTTATGAATATGATTACTGATATTAGAGCGGGCAAACAAAATGATCCGGAATTTCATACACGTATGACCGGTACAGGAGTGTATGCGGATTTAATTAAGAAACGGTTTTTAAATGCCTGTAAAAAATATAACTTGAATGTAGGTGAGAAAGTTTTTTTGGATACGACTCAATTTATAAAACCGGTGTTATCTGGTCAGCAGCAATCACTATTTTAATTATTTTATAGGGTGTTTCTAAAAATAGTACATTTTTAGTAGTGCCCTTACCCTATCGACGTAATATTGCCAACCAACGATAAAAATTCAGCAAGCTTGCCAGCGATGCTGAGACATAGGTTAATGCTGCTGCCGTGAGGATTTTTTTAGCAATAGGCATCGCTGATTCAGGAAGATAGTTTCCTTCGCTTAATATAGGCAATGCGCGATTGAAACTGGCATCGAATTCAACTGGTAAAGTGAATAGATGTAAGACAATAGGCAGGCACATAATGGTAAGACCAGCTAATAACATGATCATGCTAACAGCGGGCAACTTCACTAATACCACCGTAAACGGCAAACTGATTAAAATAAAAGATGCAATTTTTTCTGCAATGGCTGCCGTAGTCGCTAATTTAGTTCTTAATAGTAAGGGTTGGTAATGTGTATGGTGTTGCAGGGCATGCCCAAATTCATGTGCAGCGATGGTGATAGCAGAAAATGATTTTCCTTCATGATTTATTTCTGAAAGACGAATCGTTTTTGACTCGGGGTCATAATGATCATTGCCATTCTCTGTTTGCTCGACGCTGACATCGTTTAATTCAAAGCGATTAATAAGGTGTTTGGCCAGCTCGCTTCCCGTGCCCGGTAGTTCTTCAATATCCTGACTGTATCGTTTTATTACTCTCTTTATCCAGAATTGTGGAAAAAATACAATAATTATCAATAGTAGTATGACTAATGCTGGCAGCATGTTCGGCTCGTGATAGTATTTATACCCATGATACTTGGAAATACATATTCATAGCACGTCCCTTTTCATCCAAGGCGGCGTTGCTCCTCTTTGCAGGGAATGACCATGCGCATCGTCGCGTCTTGCCCTGAATAAAAATGGACACACTCTGAATACGCATTTCCAAGTATCACGGGTATACATCAAAAAGTAATGCGTTCGAATCATATGAGTAGTGTAAACAATACTTAATTAAAATGCAGACGCCATTAGACAAATATACTAATGATCTTCTTAATGAAGAGTTCAATGCCGATCCTGCTCAAAAAGCGGCAGTGATGCAATTACAAGAATTGTTTGAAAAATTAACTGAGCAAGCACAAAAAGAAAATGTGCTAATAAGAAAAATTAAGTCTTTATTAAAAATAAATAACAGGAAACAGATCAAAGGCTTGTATTTTTGGGGCGGAGTTGGTCGTGGTAAAACCTATCTGGTGGATTGTTTTTATGAGTGTTTGCCATTTGAAAATAAATGTCGAATTCACTTCCATCGTTTTATGCAAAATATTCATAAAGAGCTTAAATTGCTTGAGAACGTTGAAAGTCCTTTAAAAATTATAGCGCAACGATTTTCTGAAAAGACGCGAGTTATTTGTTTTGATGAGTTTCATGTCTCAGATATCACCGATGCAATGTTACTGGGCGGTTTACTAGAAGCTCTGTTTGAACGTGGCGTTGTACTCATTACTACGTCTAACCAACACCCTGATCAGCTTTACCAGGGCGGTTTACAAAGAGAACGATTTTTACCAGCAATAGAATTATTGAAGAGCTATACAGAGGTAGTGAATGTTGATTCCGGTATTGATTACCGATTGCAGTTTCTTGACCATGCGGAAATATATCATGCGCCTTTGGATGACAACGCCAATGTCATGCTCGAAAATGATTTTAGTCATGTTTGTCCTGATGAAGGTAGTAAGGATACCCTACTTGAAATTGAAGGACGTCCAATTCAGACAGTACGTTGTGGTGAAGGTGTAGTCTGGTTTGAATTTAAAGCCTTATGTGACGGTCCACGGGGTGTGGCAGATTATATTGAAGTTGCCAGGCAGTATCAGACCGTATTACTCGCCAATATTCCTGTTATGAATGATCACGATAATGATATAGCTAAACGCTTTATCACATTGGTTGATGAATTCTATGACCGCAACGTTAAACTAATTATTACCGCAGCCTCTGATCCTGATGGACTCTATACAGGAAACCGATTATCTGAAGTCTTTAAACGCACAATAAGTCGATTAGAGGAGATGCGTACGCACGATTATCTCGCCAAACAACACATCCCATAATGGTATCCCTGATATTCCACTAAATACCTGTTTTAGATGGATTTTTACTTATTTTTGGCAAAATTCGCGAAATTAATACAATTTTTCTAGTAAGTTACAGTATTTATTTGACATATAACAATATATAAACTATATAACTAATTAATATTTATAAAGAAATAGTTTTTATAAATAGGGTATTTAATTAACTAGAAAAAGGAATGTGTGTTGAATGCTTTAGCAGCAAATCTGGAACGTGATATGGAATCAGATATTGTTAAAGTGCTTGAGTATCGCTATGGGGACGGATTGGTGTATTTACCAAAGCATCAACCCGAAAGCTTATTTAATATGGCGAAAATCAAGGGCTTTGTAGATCAAGAGGGTTATCTGACTCGCAAGGGCAGAACATTGCTCGCGAGATATCAGTTCGCTTAGTTCTTAAGCTATTGTTTTTACTGCCCAAAAATTTTGTTTGGGTCATTGTTGTTTGTTCTCCCGGTTTTATTCCATTATTTGACATAGATTATCTTTTTAATAACCAAGACGAATAAATATAGTAAAATTTATTCCTTTCTCATCCAGGTATGAACTGATATCTTTCGCATCCGCTAAAGCATCAAGACATTAACTAAAATATAAAATGTACAAGTACGATAATTACGATCAGAAAATCGTTGACGAGCGAGTAGAACAATTTCGCGATCAGACAGAACGTTTTCTTGCCGGAAAATTGAGTGAGGATGAATTTAGACCGTTACGTTTAATGAATGGTCTTTATGTTCAACGCCATGCACCAATGCTGAGAGTGGCTATACCTTATGGTTTGCTTTCAAGTGAGCAATTAAAAATGTTGGCGCATATCTCCAGAAAATATGACAAGAATTATGCGCATCTCAGTACCCGACAGAACATACAATATAACTGGCTTGCACTGGAAACCGTACCGGATCTGCTGGCGGATCTTGCCAGCGTTGAAATGCATGCAATCCAGACTAGTGGTAATGATATTCGTAACACGACTTCAGATCAGTTTGCCGGTATAGCTGAAGATGAACTAGAAGACCCAAGACCCTATTGTGAAATCATTCGTCAATGGTCTACCTTTCATCCTGAGTTTTCATTTTTACCAAGAAAATTCAAGATTGCAGTATCAGGAGCTTCACATGATCGAGCAGCCGTTAAGGTTCATGATATAGGTCTTTATCTGGTTAAAAATGATACCGGTGAAATCGGCTTTAATGTCATTGTCGGTGGCGGATTAGGACGTACTCCATTCATTGGTCCAAGTATCAAACCTTTTCTGGAAAAACAGGATTTACTTTCTTATCTTGAAGCTATCTTGCGTGTTTATAATCGTTTTGGCCGCAGAGATAATATGTATAAAGCGCGTATCAAAATACTGGTTAATGCGCTAGGCAAAGAAGAGTTTGCCCGACTAGTTGAAGAAGAATGGTTGCAAATAAAAGACGGCGCCATAAAGTTGGATCAAAAAGAAATTGATCGTGTTAAAGCTTATTTTACCGCGCCTGATTATGATGAACATGCGGCTGATGACAGCAGTTTTTCTGCAGCACAGGAATCTAATACAGCATTTTCAAAGTGGGTCAGCCGAAATTTATTTCCACATAAAATACCAGGTTATAAAGCCGTTGTTATTTCATTAAAGGCCGCTGACATTGCTCCCGGCGATGTAACAGATGAACAAATGGATCTTATTGCTGATTTGGCCGAGCAATACAGTTTTGACGAAGTTGTTGTTACCCATGATCAAAACTTCGTTATGCCAAACGTTAAACAAGCGGATCTTTTCCCGCTTTGGGAAAAGTTAAACGCGAAAAATCTGGGCACAGCTAATATTGGTTTACTAACTGATATGATTTGTTGTCCCGGCCTGGATTTTTGTTCATTAGCGAATGCCGGTTCAATACCGATTGCAAAACAGATTAATGAAAAATTTAGTGACATGGATTATCTGCACGATATAGGTGAAATAAAACTGAAGATGTCGGGTTGCATGAATGCCTGTGGTCATCACCATGTCGGGCATATTGGAATTTTGGGAGTTGATAAAAAAGGAGTTGAATTTTATCAACTAACACTTGGTGGTTCATCAGAAACCGATGCGACATTAGGTGATCGTCTTGGTCCTGGTATTGCTCAAGAAGAAGTTGCCGATGTCATAGGTAAACTACTCGATGTTTATGTTGAGCAACGTCAGGAACAAGAACGTTTTCTGGATACCTATCGTCGAGTTGGAATGTCACCTTTTAAGGAAAGAGCTTATGCGAGTAATTAAAGATAAAGTAGTCATTGATGATGACTGGCAGTTAGTGCGTGAGCTTGATTGTTCAAAAGCTATACCGGAAGGAAAAGTCATTTTGCCATTTATTGATTGGCAAGCAAGTCGTGATGAATTATTAAAACGTGATACAGAACATGCTGTCTGGATTGATGGTGATATAGAAATTGAAACCTTACATGATGATCTGCAACATTTTTCAATGATTGCTCTGGATTTTCCGGCTTTTAAAGATGGTCGGTCTTATTCACACGCTTCCATTCTGCGTAATCGTTTTGCTTATGAAGGTGAGTTGAGGGCAATAGGTGATGTGTTACGTGATCAATTGTTCTACATGCAACGTTGCGGTATTAATAGCTTTGCAGTGCGTGAAGATAAAGACATAGAAGATGCACTCAAAGGCTTACAAGATTTTACTGTTCGTTACCAGGCTGCAGCAGATGATGCGATGCCTATCTATAAGCTACGTTAATTTAGATAAACTAGGGGATCTCTGATTAAGAATGTTCACCGTCATGCTGGTGAATACCAGCATCCAGTAAGTAATTGTATTGACTGGATTCTGGCCTGCGCCAGAATGACGACTAACTGTATTTTTAGACTTAATCAGAGCTTCCCTAGATAGTTAGTACGGTTACTGACGGCGTATTCCTCATATTATCGGCATGGAAGCCACGTACTAATAATACCTTTTCTCCTGTTTTAGCCAGACCTATATCACTTACAACTTCACGAGCCAGTTCATTCGGATTTACCTTGCCCGCATTTTCTGAATAGATCGGTATCACACTCCAGAGCATTGCCATCTTTCGACAAACATCCAAACGATTTGTTATTGCAACAACCGGTGCAGCAGGTCTGGCGGAACTCATGGTTGCGGCAGACATGCCGCTATTAGAAATAACCACAACAGCATGGGCTTTCAGATCCTGAGTTAGTTGAGCCATTGAATTGGCTACGGCATCCCAGATAGGTAAGGCTATTTGAGATGAGCTATCAGTTACTTTGGCGCCATAGGCATTATGTGACCAAAGGTAGGATTCAGTTTGTCGTGAGATTCGATCCATCATTGAGACAGCATCAACAGGAAAAGCACCAACAGCCGTTTCACCGGATAACATGATGGCATCAGTACCCAAATTTACAGCGTAAGCCACATCGGTTACTTCTGCACGGGTTGGACGTGCCATTTCAATCATCGATTCCAGCATTTGTGTAGCGACGATGACAGGTTTGAATTTTTGACGGGCTAAATCAATTAACTGATGTTGTGCTACCGGTACTTGTTCTGGA
>Ga0114934_10000950_pt1 | contig 18831 bp, 15 predicted proteins | sample 4SBtaG_2_FD_99695 | JGI IMG/M metagenome (GOLD analysis project Ga0114934, IMG submission 99695) | Deep subsurface microbial communities from Kolumbo volcano to uncover new lineages of life (NeLLi) - 4SBTROV10_white metaG | ecosystem: Environmental > Aquatic > Marine > Volcanic ...
CATCTGTTGAATCATCTGTTGAATCATCTGTTGAATCATCTGTTGAATCATCTGTTGAAGCTGTATCTGTACCATCTACTGGAGCTTCACCTGCACCTGGATCATCTGCCGGTGTACTATCTGTTGATGATGTATCTGTTTCTGCTGGTGCTTCTTTATCAGCTTCAAGCAATTTTGATTTAGATTGTTCTTTAATAATAGTGCTTAATCTAGCCATTTTAATCTCCATTTAACATCTTTTTCTTTATTTATTACAAAAATCCTTTATTTACATTTAAAACTTTATTTCATATTTTATTGTAAAATATTATAAATAAGTTCTAAAAGGGATTAATAATGATTATAAACAAAATTATAGCTGTTGAAGGTTTAGATAAAACAGGAAAGTCAACATTCTGTGATGCTTTTGAAATGGTTTTTTCACAAATGATGGGCATAAATAAACAAAAATTAAAAAGATTTTCATTTCCAAATGCATCAACACCAATAGGCAAAACCATAAGAGATGAACTTAATTCATCAAACCCAGACAAAGATATAGTTAGTACTCCAAATTTCTTATCAGAGATGAGTCATTATTGGATGCAGGAATTATTCAAGAATAGAGAAATAATAAATAAAAATAATATAAATACAAACAATCAAATTGTTAATACAAATTTGTTAAATAAAACAAATTACATTTTTGATAGATACTTTATATCTACATTAGCTTATCAAGCTTTTTATAACAATAGTAGAGTAGATTTAGAATTTATTAAAACTGCATTAAATACTAATAGTTTTATTAAAATGCCAACTGATATTATTTTTATGGATATTCCAAATGATAAGATTTTAGAAAGAACTATTGCAGATCAGAAAAATGGTAATACTGATTCAAATGATACATTAGATATGGATATTATTGATAAAAGAAGAGATGCATATATTAAATCATTAAACTTTATTAAAGGTAATGGGGTTAATATACATTGGTTTGAAGATACAAGTGTATACAAACCATCTGATTTATCAAAAGTTTTAATGGGTAAAATCTTCCAATAACAAAATGTTTTCCCAATCATTTTTAATGATTGGGATTTAAGTTTTTATATAATTAAAAAATTATATAGCTTTTAATATTTCAATAACTGTAGTTTTTCCACCAAGTTTTCTTGAAATTTTCTTCAAATCATCATATAGTTGAATATCACTATCAGTTGCTTCACCATTATCAATTTTATCTAACCACACTCTAACATCATTAGCAGTTGTTTTACCTCTTCTTCTAGGTGCACTTTCTTTTAGATGTTCCAATCTCATTTTTTTACTCCTATTTTTATTTTATTTATATACTTTTATTAATTCTTTTTTAGAATATTATTAATTCTTTCACTAATTTCAGGTAATTGATCATCTAACCATGGTGTTGAAACAGTTAAACTTTCTCTAAAAAAATCAGTATGTTTAATATCATACCACATTAAATTAAATGATTCTGCATAAGAAAAATATTCACCCATAGTATCAGGCAAAATTTTTGTAAATAGTTTTTTATCTATTACAGTACTATCTTCATCAATATTAACTTTAAAATATCTTTCTATAAACTTAGCCATCACAATTTTATCTATATTCAAACCTTCGGTTTGATATAACATTTCTTTACTTTCTTCATTCATATCAGGAACATTATATAAAATAAAATCTCTTTCATCAATCATAATATTTTTTATAGACGATGCAAATAATCTAAAAAACAGTAATTTATCATCCAATTCATTTAAATCAAAACCTAACGCCATTATTTCTTTTTGTTTTTTCTTATCAGGAAAAATATCAAATCCATCACTTAATAATCCTTTATCCCACAAAATCAAATAGTCTTTTAATTCATCCATATTATCTTTTTCAGTTAAATAATAAATTACTTTTAAATTAGCTGATACTCTTTTAATTCTCTCTTCAGTCATATCTTCTATTCTAAATCTCTTATACCAAATACCATATTTATTTTCAAAATCATAATCAGATGGATTATCAACATTAGAATCTAACAACTTTAGATCTTTTTCATCAATAAATCCATCTCTATTAGCATCATAAATTGGTTTACCATTTTTATCTAATGATAAAGTAACTGCTAAATCAGGAGCTATGGTTTTTTGACCAGATTTTATTTCATTTTTTGTAACTCCAATTTCATTAAAATCCCCAAGATTTTTAATTGATGGTACGACTAATTTTATTGTTTTAAAAAGATTATTTCGCAGTTTAATCATATCAATAACATTCTTATCAAATTTATTATTAAATATTTTGAATAATTTATCGTTTTCTATTATATCAACTATTAATTTTGTATCATTATCATCTGAGTATCCTTTTTTTACATTATTATCTACATATCTAGTATAAAGTAAACTAGCAATAACATATGAGTCCATATCTAAAAATTTTGTATTCAAAATATCATTCTGATCAAATATTTCAAAATAATTTGAATCAAAAATTATATTTTTATTAACTGGGATACTTTTATCAAATAAATTAAATTTTTCTAAATCTGTTTGAATATCTTGTTCTATACTTCCTGTATCAATTTTATTATCTTTTACATAGATACCTTTAATATTAAATCCCGGTTTATCAACTATTGGAATCAAATTAAATGGTTTAGCTATACCTGTTTTCATTTTGATTTCAATATCGAAAGTAGAATCAAAATTATACGAAATATCTATTAATTTTGTTATAATATTCATTTCATCATCAAGAGTTACTAATTTGATTTGTGATAATTCAGTTTCAGTTAATGTTCTTGACTTCATATGTAACTTAACTTTTTCAAATTTATTATCGTAATCTTTTTTAAGTATATCAAACTCTTCAGTATGTGAATAATCTAAAGTCTCTGATTTATACATTTTAAATTCAGATGGAATAGATTCTAATGGTATTTTTATATCATAAATAAATATACTAAAATCATCTTTAAAATTATTAATACTTTCAATTTGTGATTTTTTTAATTTTATATTTTCAATTCCAGCAAGGTATGATTTCATTCTATCCATGACTAAATCAATATCAACTCTGGGTGTTCCAAACATACTAAGTTTATCAGAATTTGATATAGGAACACTGGTTCTATTAAATCCTTTTGTAATTAAATTATTATCTAATAGTGTTAAAAAAATATTGATCGAATCTGTATTGTCTTCAAACATTTCTGTTAATATACTTATATCATCTTTTATATCATGTTTTTGTAATGATTTTTTTAATTTCTCATTTGTAAATAAATATTTAACATCTTCCATATCATCAATCAATAAATCCATAGTTTCTTTAAATAAAGTTTTTTCTTTACCTTTATATTCAATTACTAAAGGTGTTGTATCTAAAATTTGACCATTATCTGGAGATATTCTCCCAGCCTTAACTAATGATTTATACCAATCGAGCTTTTCACCGTAAACTTTTGATAGATCCGTTTTTAATATAAAATTTTCTACTGTTTCAAGTGATTCATCTTTTGCAGTTTTTGGTCTTGGTTTTGTATTATTATCAATTATTTCATGCCCAACAGAATAATCTGTATTATCCGGTTTTACATATTTATTAATATTATCCTTATCCAACATCGATAATTCAAATTTCATATTTGATGACCAAATTCTAGGTTGTGATAATAACCATCCAGTAAGATTGAATGACATAGTTACTAACGCTGAATATTTTTGTGAATCTGGTTCAGTATCAATTTCAAAACTTTCTAAAAATACTTCAGTAGTTGAAACAGGACATTTAGGTAAAGGTTCGATAGTTACTTGTTGAGGTGAATTAAAGTATGGAACAATTTGCTCAACAATCTCAAATGCTTGATAATCACTACTTGCCCACAGTAATAATTCAAATGTAAATTGGAATGGAGACGGTTGCATTGTAGTATACCCAGTACTATATCCGAGAGATCTTAAATCTACCGTAATACTATCTAATGGTGCTCTTCTTTTTTCTAAATTTCTTTCTATCGACGTCATTCTAAATGAAAATAGAGGAACGGTTATATCTTTTAATCTATTTCTATTAGATGTTTCTTCATTATCTACATTTGTTTCTAAAAATGAGATTATATCGGAAGGTGATCCATAATAAATAGGTACACTATCTATCTTACCCTTTCTATTTCGATATGGTATTTCTGAAAATATACTGGCAAAACCAACTAAGTAATTTTTAATCTGTCTTCCATCATAATATAAATCGTGATTCATATATAGATATCCTTATAATGTCATAGTCATTAAGTCAAGACCAGTATCAATTGATTTTTTTCTTTTCTTAGTTGGACTATCTGTTTTTTTCTTTTGGGTTTGAATTTCAGCATTTGAAGCATTATGTTCAGTACCATCCATAATATCTAATACACTTTCTAACTTAGTATAAGTATCTTTATAACTATCATCATATTTATCTAACTGGGATGTATAATTATCATATGTGGCTTTACTCAATGTAACCATACAAAAAATATTTTCCCATAAGTTAGTATGACCATAAAATACATCTGAAACTTTATATCTAGTTTTATCAAGAACTGTTTCTATAATATCACCCACCAATGGTTTTCTTTTAAGAATTTCTTCTAATTCTGTAACATGAATAAATAATTGTTGATCTGAACCTGCTGGTAACATAACTCCCCATTTTGATAAATCTACTTGATACTCTTGTGGTGTCCATGTAGCCATCATTTTTAATGGTGCACCTAGCTCTAAATGAGTATGATCTTTTAAAACATTATCAAAATCCATTTTCATATCTGCATCATTTGAGTCTGGATCTATTGGAAAATATAATATTGGAGCGCCATCTAAAGCAATTTTTTCTCTTGTAATTTTTTTTATAAAATTTATATCTTTTGGTTTATTGTTATAAACCCTTCTTGTATCTGGTCCTGATTCTGTAACAGTTCCTTTAATTGTAAAGGCTGTTGGCATTATTTCATTTAAAAATTCTGTTCTGTTCATATCAAATCTCCATATTATTATATCTATTTATTATAGTTTGTATTAATATGGATGATAAAAACAATTTAACCTATATAAATTCCACCATTCATAAGAACAGATTTATCAAAAAGTTCTTGTTCCAATTTATCTATCTCTGTCTGGGCTTGTGAAATTAAATCCGAACCATTCATTGTCATATCACCTGGCGCAGTTACACTTGAATATTTACTTCTAATTAAACCAAGATTAAATTTTGCCTGAGCCAATGCATATTTCTGAACCCATGGATCAGAATATATTGGTGCCAAGTCTTTATATCTCATTACTTTTGCTGCAACATTAGTATCGACCTTTGGTGCAAAATCAGTTTGCACCAATCTTTTTCCATCTCTATATATAATTCTACTTGGAACCGGATTTGTTACTTTTTGTAAACTATTATCATTAGTTATCATGCCTAACATTGTAATTTCATATGCAGTTCCTGTAGTCTCAGGAATCAATGTTTGACCAGATGCACCTGATGATAAATTCATATCAATAATAAAATCTATCGAATCATCTATTTCATGATAATTTTGACCAGCCTTTAAAGGTATAACTACCCATTCTTCATTCCATGCTTCAGATGAATTATGACCATAATAGTTTATAGTATGATATATAATCATATCTAAATCAGTATCCGCTAGTTCTACATCTGTTTGTGATGCACCTAGCATTGATAATATATATTGTTTTAGAAAATCTTTTGTCATTTTATTTTACCAAAAGGAGGATAGAAGTTTAATCTTCTTTCTTCTTTCTCCCTCTTCTTTTTGGAGCAGGTTTAGATGATCTTTCTTTTACTGTTGTTACAGTATCTCCAGTTTTTACTTCAACTGTTTCTTTTTCAGTTTTAATATCCTCTGTTTCAGTAACAGCTGTAATTTTGTCTTCAACTTTTGCTTTTTGTTTTGTTGTAGTTTTCTTTGGTACTACTTTTTTTTCAGACTCTTCTTCAATTTCTCTAACAAGTTCTAGCATTCTTAGATATGTACCAGTCAATTGTTTATTTACAATTACAGTATCACCTTTAAACAATTTAACGGTTTTTCTCTTTTCTTCGTCTGGATCTGGTATTGTAAAACTAAAAACACCAGATGTTATACTTCTATATTCATATGCCATTGTAATCTCCTTAAAAGCATCATTTTCATTTATTTATAAGCTTTAAACTTATTTTACTTTAAACTACTAATCTTATCATTTAATTGTTGAAGATATCTTCTGAATTTTGATTTTTCTCTTTTAGCTTGTGCTAACTCTTTTTCTTGATTTTTAAGATATTTTTCATCTTTATCTTTTTGAGTTAATTGATGCTTACCATTAACAGTTTTAATGGTCGATTGAATAGATTTAAGAATTCTATCATAAAATGATAATAACTCTCTAAGTTTAACTTTAACTCTTTCCAATTCTTGTTTGGATAAGTTTTCAGAAAGAGATTTTTTAATCTCTTTCTCATTAATAAGTTTTCTCTTAGCCTCTGCTTCTATTTCAGAAGTAGGACCTCCAACACTTACTCTCATATTTACAACCTTAATCTTGGATTAAGAATTTACCATCTCTCATTACTTTACAACCTAGTTCGTCTCTTGCATCTTTCATAAAAGTTTCACCAGTTCTTGGGTTTCTAACTTTTCTTGCATTTTTATGTTTTTTATATACTTTAAATAATGAACCAAATTTTACTTCACCACCATCTTTTACTTCTTCTGCAATTACTTCAAGTAATCCGTTCCAAATTCTTTCACATTCTGCTTTAGAAACTTTTTCTTCACCAATAATCTCTTGTAGTTGAACTACCATATCTGCTTTTGTCATTTTATTATCCTTTTTTTTTATTTTAATAAGTAGAAAATATTTTCCCTTATTTTATTACATTTTTATTTATGTTATATTTTACAGGTTTTTACAAAAAAACTTTTAAATTCCGTTATTATTAAAGGTTTTTATTCAAAAATCTGACTTTTTTTAAGAAAATCTATCAAAAGTACGTACGCATACCCCAGAGAGTGTGGTTTTTTGTATCTATATTTTCCATCATCAATACCTAATTCTTTGAATTGTTCATCAAAAATCGGTATACCATAAGTAAACTTTAGAATTTCTCTTTCTTTTTTATTTTTCTTATTAAGAATTTTATCAGTATGTATAAATGTTTTCATTTTATCATAATTTTGTAATGATCCAGGTCTAATAATGGCCAAGACAATTGCAATATCTAATACAGATGAAACTTTAAATTCTCTCAAAATACCAGGATACTTAGATAATTGATATGGGTTTTCAAATTCCCATAATTTTTTCCAATCTATATTTTCATTTTCTATCAAATCTATGAATTCAATCATTTCTTCATTAGAGATATTATCTAAATAAGTGTTATTCAAAATATCAATTTTTTGATATTCTTTTTTTTCCATAGTTTTATAATCAAGAATAGATATATTATTAAATTTTGGAATTGATTTGTAAAAATATACACCGGCTGGATGCGCTTGATATTCACCTTTCTCATTCTTAACACTAGCTCTAACTAAATTAGCTCTAATTATTTCAGAATCCATTGATGGAATATCTAAATCTAAATCTGAAAATTTCATTTATATCCTTACTATATAAATTTCACGATTAAATATCTGGATTTATTTCAATAGTCGAAATACCCCTAGATTTAGTAACCATAATAACTTCTTTAACTTTTTCTTTAATCTCTTCTCTATGGGAAATAAGATAAACTCTCATTTTCTCTTCTTTAGCCACATTTTTAATAAATGAATAAACACTTTCCAATAATGCACCATTGATACCACTATCAAGCACTTCATCCATAAAAATAGCATTGAATTCAACATTATTTTTTAGTTTGAAAACTTTCATAAGTGCCATCATGATCATAATATTACCAATTCTTTTTTCACCATTCGATAGTGATCCAGGATTAACTTTTTTTCCAAGTTTCATAACTCTAATAGTAAAATCCGGATTGAACTGAATATGAATATTATAATCAGGAATAAGTTTTTTGAAACCTCTTAAAATTTCATTTGCTTGTTTTATAAATTTTCTGAGAAATTTACCTCTAGATTTTGGATCTTCACTCATTTTTATAAATGTTTTAATATTAACAATCCACATATCTACTTCATCCAGAGCTTCTGTGTTCACATCCCTTAGTAATGCCTTATTTGCCTTAATTTCTGTTAAATAATGATTTTCTTGGTTTTGGAGATTGTCAAGTTCTTTTTTGAGATTTGAAACTATAATATCAATATTATCCAATTCTTTTCTTTCTACTAATGTTTTAATTTCAGTCATTGTATCTTTTATTTCTTTGAGAATATCTCTTTTATCTTTAATACTCTTTTTTAACTTATCTTCAGTTTTTGAATGTGTTTCTATATTCTTTTCAAATGATAAAATTTGTTTACCAATATCTTTAAGTGTTGCATCACTTAAACTAATAGCCTCTGGATCTTCCCAATCTTGTTTACAAGTAGGACAAATATTACCTTTCAAACTCTTATTTTTTTCTTCTTCTCTTTGATACTTTTCAACTAAAATTTCTATTTCTCTATCAGATTTTGAAATTTCAGATTGAACATCTTTTAAATCTATTTTAAGTGAAGATATACTGTCTGAAATAATAGATTTATGTTCTTTCAATTCATCAAAAAATGAATATTTGTCTTTTTCTTCAGTTATATCAATATTAGAATAAAATTTAATATTTTCTTCCAATTCTTTAATATCTCTTTCTCTTTTTTCTTCAAATCTTTCTGAGGATTTTTCCAATCTTTCTATCTGACTTTCAACTTGTTCATTAGAAATTTGTATCTCTTTCATTGATGATTCTAGCTCTGCCCTAATAACCTGTTTATCTCGCATTTCATCTTTTATTTCGGTCATCATTCTATTAAAAATATCAAAATTAAAAATATTTTCTAACACTTTCTTTTGATTTGCTGGTGTCATATTTAAAAATGGCTTGTTATGTTCACTAGCTACAGAAAATAATGATGTTTGTAAAAATGTTTCAAAATTAATTTTAATTATTGAAATAATTAATTTATCATTATCTCTGTTATCTGCTCTTGAAATATTATCCCAAATCTCATTACCATCATCATCTAAACCAGCATATTGATAAATATTTAGTATAGTTGGTTTTCTACCTCTTTCAATTTTAAATGTTTTACCGTCTATTTCAAATGTTAGAATTACAAGGGCATTCTTTCCTTTGATATAATTTACAATCTCATTGGCTTTAACATTTGAAACTGTTTCACCAAATAATGCAAAAGTGATAGCTGCAAAAAATGATGATTTTCCAGAACCAATTTTGGAACCTTCTGTATCTTTATCAATACCATCAATCAAAACAACAGTTGAACCAAATTGTTGAAAATCAACACTTTGCATTGCTCCATAACTATAAAAATTTTGTATTTCAACTTTTCGAAATTTAACTTTCATATGTAATTGTTCCTTTATCCATTTGTGTAATTTAATACACCAAAAATAGTGTTAAATATACACTTATTCTATATTATACATTAATCGCTCTAAAACAATATATTTAATTAGGATTTAAAACTACTCTTGGTATTCTTTAGATTTCTCTTTTAAATATTCCATTGCTTTTTCTGATATTTCCATATTTTGTATTTTCCCCATCTCAACTAAAAGATAATCCATATAAGATGGTTCTAAATCAGTTTCATCCTCATTCTCTTCATCAGTTTCATCATCAAGTTCTTCAATATCAAATGCATAGAATTGATCATCAAGAACTAAATCATTAATTTTGTAATCAAGAATAAGTTTTGATTTAAATTCCTCTAATTCTGTGTATTTCAGTTGTTTATCAATTACTAATTTTAAATTGTCACCTTCATTAAATATATCACTCAGATCATCCTCTTCCATTAATAATGATAATTTAAATTTATACATTCTTGGATGTTCATATTCAATAAATTCAGTTTCGCCTGTGCTTGGTTTTAAAATTGTCCAACCTCTTTCATCATCATCTTCACCATAGAAAAATCTAACCATATTTCCAATATATGAAATTTTACCTCTTGTTTGTTTCTTATGAAAATGACCCAAAAATACATGATCATATTTTTTAGTGATAGCATTTGCATTAATACCATCTTGTGCTTTAATAAATTGATTAAGCATGAATCCTTGAACTTCAATATGTCCCATCATAAAATCTGCATCTGGAAATTTATGATCTTTTAATAAATCATTTGGAAAGTATGGTATCATATAAAATTTCTTTTCAAATACCTCAATAACTGTTGGAGTGTCAATAATAGTTACATTACTATATCCATCAAATATTGTTAAATTATGTCCTTCTCCATTATAACTTTTCTTTGACATATCATGATTTCCTACAAGAACATATATTTTATCAAATGTTTCATTAACTCTTTTAAATGCTTTTGCTAAAAAATTCATTGTGCTTGTAGTAATGGTTTGTTTGACATCTAATGTATCACCTAAATTAAACATAACTTTAATACCATTCTTTTCAGCATGGTCACATTGGTCAAAAATACCTTTTAATATAATATGGTCAAATTTACCATTTGATTTTCCAAAATGCCAATCTGTACTTATTGTGATTTTATCCGACATTTGATTTCCTTCTAATATCTTGATTTTTTAATGATAATTATTTTACATTAAATTATAAATTAATCTATCTTCCTATTTTCATTCAAATATTATATTTTCAAATAAGAAGCTAATAAATTATTTTTATCTAAATTATAACCTAAATATATCAAAGAAAATCATAAACAAAAATGATTCATTTTATTATAATTTTCTTTTCAGAAATATTTTCTTGATAATCTTTGATTTTCGATTTCTCTTTCCGCCAACGGCAATCTTATTTCTTTCTTTTAATCTCTTTTCTTTTTTGACCTCGCCGATTTTTATAGGACTTTATATGACAGTTTATAGCGATTGTCAAAAAAAATCGTGATTCGTTTGTGGAATTTTTGTGATTCGTTTGTGAATGCAAAAAATCACCTTAAAAATAAAGTGTTTTAAAGCGATAAAAAGCCAATATTTTAACTCAAAAAATAATTTTAAGTTTTTTTTTTGAAATAAAACTAAGAAAATAATTTTAAGTTTTTTACATACCTTAAAAAATAATTTTAAGTTAAATTTTGAAAATATAAGCAATAGAGGGATTTATAACTGCTTGTAAATAAGAAAATATTATAATTATAAAAATGGAAAATCAAAAATAAAAAAACTAAGATTTTTTTTTTAAGTTTTTTTCTTCAATGAAAACTGCAAAAACCCAAAATTTTAACTAAGAATTTTTTTTTAAGTTTTTTTATTGGATTAAACTTATAAATAACTTAAAATAAAAAAATCGTGATTCGTTTGTGAAACTAAATTAAAATATAATAATAGCTTAAAACCTTAATAAAACAAGGTATTTAGAAAAAAATCTATGGTTTAAATATGTAAAAAATCGTGATTCGTTTGTGAAACTAAAATCGTGAATTGTATAATGAATATTAACAATAAAAAAATAATTTATTAAAGCAAGCTTAAATAAATAAAATTGATATCAAAACACATATAATATTAAAAAAACTTATAAAAGAGAGTAGTCAAAATGTCTAGAAAATCAACCAAAAAAAACACACAACATATGAACAAAAATGTACCTGGAAAAAACTTGGAATTAAGAAAACCATCTGAGTTATGCCAGGTACTTTATTACAATGATTTTAGTAAACAAGAGTTTGCAGATTTATCAGCATTACAACTTGATTTGATTGGAACCATGTTTTTCTTTGTATCTGATATTATGAAAAAACAACAATTAACTGAAACAGAAGTTTATGATTGGGCTTCGTTAAACCATTTTGAGATAAACTTACAATCTATATCAGAAATACTCGGAAAATATGAAAATGGATTTTATGCTCCAATTGTTAAAAATTTACAGGAGTTATCAACAATACAAGTATTAACCAATACATTACATAAGAATAAAACTCAAGAATCAACATTATTTCATTTCCTTAGAAAAATTTCATGGATTCAAGATAATCAAACAAGAAGTAAAAGGGTTAAAGTATGGATAGAGCCCGAACTTCTTTCTATGTTTCTTAATACAAAAAGTTTATATACAAAGTTTGATTTACAAATTCAATTCGGTTTGAAATCAAAATATTCCAAACTACTTTATGAATTATTAAAAGATTATGTAGGTATAGGCAATAAAACTGTTGATTTTGAAATATTGAAAGCTATTTTAAATGTAGATACCATTAATAAACCAAAACTTAATGTATGGTCTAATTTCAATAGGGATATATTAGTTAGATCTGTGAAAGAAATAAATAATAAATCTGATATTATAATAGAACCTAAACCTATAAAAGAAAGAATAGAAAAAAAATTAACTGTTACTAAAATCAGTTTTGTTATTAAAAAACAAAAATCTATATTAATTGATTATGATGAAGAGTTAAAACAATATGATTTAGATACCCATATTGTTCCTGATAATGAAATTATAACAAGTGATTTGAGCGATGAAGAAATTAAAATTATTCAAATGGCGCAAAAACAGATGGATAAAGCCATTGAATTTGGGACTATTGTAAAAAATAAGCAAAGATATTTAGAAGCAATTATTGCTGATTTGAAGAAACAAAATTTACCAATAAATGATATGATTGAACTTGATACTATATTAGATGATTTAAAATCTAAGTTTATGGATACTAAAACTTCCTCTAACCAATTATTAGTTATGGAAAATTTTTTAAATTATCCAGTAATAGCGGTATCTGTGAATTATTTATTATATTCACCAATTGATAAAACAGTAATTACTAAAACTATTAAAGAGACTATAAATAAGATTAATAAATTTAAAAAAGATGGTGGAACCTTCAAAATTATAGAAACTAATGAAAAAATTTCTGAATTGGAGATTTCATATCTGTAACAAAAGCTGGAGTAAGAAATGACAGATAATAAAGAAACACAACAGATAACAGATATTGAAGGTACTAATGTAGCATACATAAATCCTTCATTAATTGATACTACTAAATTATCACTTAATTTATTTGGTTCGGAAATATCTGAATTATCTGATCCAATTAATGAGAATTTTATAAGATTAACACAAACATTTTATGGTGAATCTGCACCAATAAATCCTTTAATTGGTCAACAATGGTTTAATAAGAGTGATTTAACAACATATAGATGGCTTGGTGAAAATTGGGTTCAAATGGATTGTGATACAACTTTTGATTGTTTTATGTATGTTAAATCAGATATTACTAAAACTGAATTTATAATTGATGAAAGTGTATTTAATTTTACAATTGAGAATATAAAATTATATAATCAAGACATGCAGGATATAAAATTTATTATTGATCCATTTGATTCAAAGAAAATAATTCTTAAAGAGTCTAATGTAACAACATTATATATATTAGTATTTCATCCAAAAGATAGAATTGCTAATCCTTTTAAAAATAAAAAAGTAGAAATTTTTTCTAAATCTGGTCAAACACAATTTGATATTGAATCATTTTTAATAGGTACTAATATTAATACATTAAGTGTTGATTTGAATGGTATTATGTTGAAAAATAATGAATTTTCTGTTACTAATAACATATTAACTATTGATGGAAAAATATATAGAGTTAGAGATAATGACAAATTAACTATATGGCAACATGGTGGTAGTTTATCTGCATATTATTCGAATCTACATATTCAAACAGACAAAAGAATGGATTATTTAAAAATACCTAAATTTTTTAAATCAATAATAAATCTTGAGTTATTTGATAAAGATAATAATGTAATCATTAATCCAATTGAAGTTAATGATTATGATGATTACACTCACTTTGAGTTTTTAGATAAAAAATTAATTACATCTGATGTTAAAATCAGAATTATATAAGGATATTCAATATGGTATTTCCATTTAACACAAATAAAATTGAACAATTAGAGTTAGATCCAACAAAACAGATCAACGGATATGTATGGTTTAATACAGTAGAAAAAGTTTACAAGACCTGGGTAGATGGACAGCTACAAATATTTTTAACAGCAGCAACATTTGGAAATGATCTTCCTGATTTAGTTAAAAATACATTAGAAGCACATCAATTTACAATATCATTTACTGATGCATATTCAATCAATGTGAAACATAATAGAAATAGCATCTTTTTTAATTATAATATATTTGATACTGAATTAAATAGTAATTTAGCAGCACATTTAGAAATAATTGATGAGAATGAAGTAAAAGTTGATTTTGTTGATCCTGTTACAGGATACCTTTTTATGTATTTTCAATAAAAAGAAATAAGCTGAATAAATAAATAAAAAATATATTTATGTGGAGTAAGCAATGATTAATAGTAAATTACATAATCCAATTATAGCAAATAATTCTCAATTAGGGAATGCAGTTATAGAAAAAGTGGATACGGCATCAGAATTATTATTCTCTGATTTAGAAAATTCAACACCAGTTGTACCTGAAACTGGTAGAATTTGGTTTAATTCTGAAACTGGAATATTTAAATTTGCCAATATTGGTTTAAATGGAAATGGAGAGAATTATGTAGATGAATTCTTATCAAGAACAGATTTAAGAGCACAAACAGTATTATCAAAAGTAGATTTCAAAGATACATTAAAAGTTTTAAATACTGACAGTTCAGAACAATTAGTAATAGATTCAACAGAAAAAACTATTGTTATTGATAATTCAGAAAGTGTTACTGTAACAACAACTGAAACTATTGTGACATCACCAACAGTAACAGCAAATGTAACAACAACATTCAAATTAACAGATGGAACTAATGATAAAATTATTGGTGATAATACTAATAATAATTTAACTATTAATTATGCTGATATTGATGTAATTGGAACAGTAACAAAAATTACTGCATCTGAAAGTGTTATAATTAATGATGGTGCAACTGATAAACTTATTGTTGATAATACAAATGATTCGATTACAGCTACTTATGCAACCGTTACAACAAATGTAACCGATACAACAATCAACGCATCCGGTGTATTAGAATTAACTAACAATACTAATACAAAAATTAAAGCCGATAATGCTGCAAATAAATTAACTATTAATTATGCTGATACAAATATTGATGGTGATGTATCAGTAGATGGTAGTATGATTATCTCTGGTGATTTAACTGTTGGTGGAAAATCTTCAAAAGTTGATGTAGAATCAGAAAACTTATCAATAGCAGATAATGTAATTACATTAAATAGTAATTTAACAACTGAAGATCCAAGATTAGCTTCAGCAGTTGTAGATGGTGAAGATGTTGACCATAATGCTGGTATTGATATTAATAGAGGTAGTGAAGGTGTTCTTAATTTAATAAGATGGGTTGAATCAACTGATACAAGTACTGATGAAACATTAAAAGAAGCAACAGCAAAGGTTTCTATTTGGAATTATGAAGCTGCAACACCTGCATATGAATTACATCAAATTATAGATTCATATACATTGGGTAGAGAAGTTAAAGATTTATCAGGTACTAGCTTTGTAGGATATGATGGAGAAAGCGGTGTTAATTATAAAACTGCAATAGATGCCGGAGCAACTCCTGAAGAAGCTTCTGAATATTCATTTAAATTAGATGCTGATAAATTAGATAATACTATTGATACAATAGTTCAAAAAATTGATTCTGATAGTTATAACACCTATAATTCTGTTAGAGTTGGTGAAACGGCAAAAGAAGGAACATCTTTTACTATTACTCATAATTTAGGAACGGTTTTTGTTGATGTTAAAATTCAAAGAGAAGATAACGGTCATTGGTATTTTGATGTTTTACCTATTGAAGTAGTAGATAATAATACTATTATTATTGAAACAACAGAAAGCACAAAAATAAGATATATGATTTCTGCAATTGAAGGATTTGATATTAATCAATCAACAGACTTAGTTATATCTTAAATAATACTCCTACCACTCATTGATTTTATCTTTGAGTGGTTTTTTTATGACCAAAATTCTCTATTTATAAATAAAAACTTTTTTCAAAATTAATAGAAATCAAAAAAACTCCTTTTTTCATTCTAACATATAAATAAAACTGAAATAAAACAAATACAAGATAATAAATCTTAAAATAAAGGAGACAACTATGTTAGTAGGTGTAGAAACAAAATTAATTGATGCATCACCATCTTATCCAGGTGGAGATTCATCTTTCATTCCAACAATTGTTACTTTCGCAAGTAAAGGACCAGTTAATAAACCATATTTAGTAGGTTCAGCTAGTGAGTGTTTATCAGTTTTTGGAGAAGCTGATTTAAGTAAAAAACAATATGGACTGTTCGCAGCATATGAATTTTTCAAACAAGGTTCAGGAGCTTGGATTATTAGAGCTGGTGCAGACACTCCGGGTTTTGCTGAAACAACAATAAAAGCCAGAGATGGTAAACCATTAATGACAATCAGAAGTAAAAATTCTGGTGAATTTTATAATTCTTTTAGAGTAGTATTCCAAGATATCAACCCAATTAACTTTGATGGTGTTGTAACAATGCAAATTCTTATTGAAATGAGAAATCCATTAACTCCAGAAGATTGGGCAGCAACTGAAACAACTCCTTACCCAGAATTTATTCCAATTCCAGGAAAAAATAGATTTAATGTTGATTATGCAACGCAAAGAGTATATACAGCAATTGATGATGAAGATCAAGTTAATCACTTTGGTGAGTATTTATACAATGCTGAATCTGATGAATGTGTTAAACAATTAAATGAAGTTGTTAAAGGCAATGAAACTGAAGACTTTATGTTTATCTTTGAAAGAGAACCATTTACTTCAACTATTGTAATTGAAAAATTAAAAGCAACTGTAAACTTTGCTGGTGGTTCAAACGCTATCGAAACTGCTTGGGCACCAATTTTTAACTTAGCTGGTTTCAAAAAATATGATGCTGCAAGAGCTGAATTTAGAGCTGAATCAGATTTATATACAATGGCTAAAAATGAATATGTTCAATTACCAATAAATGTTCAAAAATATAATAAAGATAATAATATCTTAGTTATTGGAGGTTTGACTCTTGATGGTATGAAACAAGTAGTTTATGAAGATAAATTAGTTGACTGGGGAACATATAATAATATTGATACATCAAAAGGTAGTGTAGCATTTTCAACTGCATATCCAGTTATTACAAATATGACTGTTAGTGATACTGCAACTGTAACATTAAGAGATTTAGATGGAACTGAACAGGATATTGTTGTAGGTGACATTAGAAATTATGTTATGCCATTAGGTGGAGATGTTAATACACATCAATATTATCTAAATGCTGATGAAGATACATTCCTATTAGGTGAATTATTTAAGAAAGATTGTCCTCAAATTTCTGATGGTCCAGCTACAATTCCGGCTATTGATGGTACAGGTAGAAATTATAATGTTACTGTTCAATTTGCAAATGCAGCAGAAAAATTAGCTATTATCATTGAAAAAATGAATAATATCAAAAAAGATCCAGCTAATCAAGCATTTAGAGTGGACGCAATTTCACCAGGTGAATGGGGTAATAACTACCAAGTATCTGTTGATTATGATGTTGGTAATGATGAAGTTACTTTACATGTCTTTGAAGAAAGAGGAGCTGATTTAGTAGAAGTTGAAAGTGGTGTATCTGCATCATATAAAGCAGACTTAATGTCATTTAAAAATGTAGTAATTTCTATTTCGACTCCAGTTGATCCAACTAATCCTTCAACTGTTCCTGTTAATGATGTTAATCCTGATACAGGTGCTGAACAACCAATGCCTCTAATGGGTGGTGCTGATATGTTTACTGATGCTGATTATAAAAATGATGATAAACTAGCTCCATATATTGCTGGATCAGTTGCTCACCAAACTGGTGTATGGGCTGTTCAAAACTTTGAAGAATTTGCTTATAAAGCATTAGCTTGCCCTTATTTTTCAGCAATGGGTATGGTTTCCGGTGAAATGGTTTCATTAGCTGAAAACAGAAGAGATTTCCATTGTATTATTGATACTCCTGATATAAATGCTCAAGCAGTAGTCAATTGGAGAACAAGTGGTAATCATAACTCTAAATTTGAGTCAATTTATTATCCATGGGTAATGAAATTAGATTCATATACTAAAAAAGTAGTTCCTGTTCCTCCAAGTGGTTCAGCTTTACAAGCAATGGCTTTAACTCAGAAAAATGGTAAAGCATGTGATGCTCCAGCTGGTACAGTTAGAGGAGTTATTTTTGATGCTGTTGCAATATCTAAAGATATTAAATTGTCACAAGTAATGAGAGATAGATTATATGGCATGGGAATTAACCCAATTATTAAAGGTTTAACTACTGGTATTCATATTGCAGGTCAAAAAACTACATATAGTAAAACATCTCCAATGCAAAAAGTTGGTACAATGATTATGATTGAACAAATTGTAAGAGATTTAAGTTTAGCTGGTAAAAATTATTTATTTGATTTAAGTATTCCATCTCTATGGGGCAAAATTGAGAATGATTTCCAATCATACTTAAATTCTTATGTATCTAATAGCTGTTTAGCAGAAGCTACTGCAAATGTAAGTGCAGATTTTAACCCACCAATTGTTTTAGCTCAATCTAAATTAAATGCATTGGTAGCTATTAAACCAAGTCCTTATATGGAACATTTAATAATTCC
>Ga0114934_10000952_pt1 | contig 18795 bp, 17 predicted proteins | sample 4SBtaG_2_FD_99695 | JGI IMG/M metagenome (GOLD analysis project Ga0114934, IMG submission 99695) | Deep subsurface microbial communities from Kolumbo volcano to uncover new lineages of life (NeLLi) - 4SBTROV10_white metaG | ecosystem: Environmental > Aquatic > Marine > Volcanic ...
TATCTCGTAAATCGTCTGCTTCCCAGGGTGTATCAATATAAGTTAAAAAATACAAATCGTAGGTATTTTCTATAGCATATTTTTCTAATATTGGATCGCAACTACCAACGTAATAAGCTTCAGAATATACTTTGGTTTCCAATAAATCTGTATCACAAATTAATACTGAATCTGTTTTTTTAGCCAAATCATTCTCAAGTTTCATTTGCCCTTCTGCAATTGGAAGTAAATCTTCAGGCTCACATGTTTTACGCTCATTATTCCACTTATCTTGAAGGTATCTGCGCGCATATTCTCTTACCCAAATAGAGTTATAATGTCTTGCTAATTGACTAGCTAATGTTGTTTTTCCAGTAGATTCTGGGCCAAATAAAACTACTTTTATACAGTTTGAAGGCTGTTGTTTAAACTTTTCTTCCATTGTTTATATCCTAAATAGGCTAATATTAAAAATATGGAGTACTGTATCCCCGTGAAACCATATCCTTTCACAAAATAAAGTGGGATTGATGCAATATTTCCAATAATCCATAATGTCCAATTTTCAATTTTCTTTAATGCCATTAACCACATTGCAGCAAAAAAGATTCCCGTTGTAAAAGTATCGATAAAAGGCGTTGCTTTTCTGAAATCTTCAATTGAGCCTGAAAAAATGTTTGTGTACGCAAACTGCACACTTTCTGTGAAATTTAAATTATTCGGCATCACATTATAATATCTGTAAATCGTAATTACAAAGATTGACGTAAACACAAAAATTCCTATTGCTTTTATTTTATCTAATCTATTTGTTCTTGAAACTTTAATGTGATTGTGTTTGTCGTCAATTATTTTACTCCACATATACCATCCATAAATGCTCATAAGTGTGTAGTAAATATTAATGATTAAATCGCCGTATAGATTCCATTGTGATAATAAGTAAACATACAATCCTGTACTTATTATTCCTGTTGGATAGACTAAAATATTTTCGCGTTTTGCATATAAGACGCTTAATACTCCAAAAAAAGCTGCTATAAACTCCAATACAATATTAATAATTGGAGCTGCTTTATAGGGCTCTAGAAAGAAGTCTATAATATCATTCATACTAATTCATTAAAAAATGATTCATCATCTTCAAAGGCAGTTCCTATAACTATAATATCTGCGCCAGAATTATAAGCAGTTTGTAATTGTGCTTTTGAGCGTATGCCTCCTCCAACAATTAAAGGAATTTGAATTGCTTTTTTTACTTCTGAAATCATTATATCATCAATAGGGTGTGTTGCGCCACTTCCGGCCTCTAAATATATGAGTTTCTTACCAAGAAATTCTCCTGCAAGAGCTGTATCTACAACTAATGGAATGTTATTTCGCGACATTGGTTGGGTTCCTGTTACTCTTTCTACAGCTGTTTGTTTGCCATTTTCAATCAAGATATATCCTGTTGGAATTACTTCTAAATCTATCTGTCGTAACTTTGAAACAGCCTTAACATGTTTTCCTATTAAATACTCCGATTGTCTTCCCGATATTAATGACAAAAACAAAATAGCATCTGCTTGTTCTGTAATTTGAGAAACATCTCCAGGAAATACAATAACAGGAAGTGTTGTAAGTTTCTTTATCTTTGAGACTAGTATTGCTGTGTCATTCTCTTCAACTACACTTCCACCAACAAAAATATGAGTTACTATTGAAGTATTTACTTTTGCCATAAAATCAGACACTTTTTCAATGTCCATTTTATCAGGATCTATCAATACAGCAAGCAGTTTTCTTTTACTTGCAATGGCGTCTAATATATTTTGATAAATCTTTCTCATTTAGGAAAAACATAAGCACATGTGAATCCTTCAAACTCAAAATAATTAGCATTAAAACGATGTTTTTTATCTTTATAATCTATCCAAGCTGTTGTAATTTCATCATTAAAAGTAAAAGGGATTACCAAAGTATGCTTTTTAAAACTCAAGCCTGGTGTTGCAAATAATTTATATAACGATTCTTTTATACACCATATTGCAGTCAACTTCTTCATATAATCTGTATCTTTTCCAACTAAATATTGGTTTTCATAACCTATAAATCTATTTGCTATTCTAACAATTTTATCACGTTGTTTTTCAATGTCTATCCCAATTTCAAAATCACTAATTATAATTGCTGAGAATGTAAATGAATGTGTAATTGAAATATACTTTCCGTCTTTTAAATAGGGTTTACCATTACTATCATAATGCAGTTCTACATCTGTATAACCAAATTCCTTTAGTAAATGACGTACACTCAAAAAGCCTCGTTGGTGTAATTCGCTTTTCATCCCTAAAACACGTTGCAAACTTTTAGGTTTTAAATCTACGGATTGCATTAAATCGGTGAATGGTTCAGTAATCTTCCAGATTTTAACAGTAGTTTGTGAGTTTGGCTGAATGGTTTTATAAAGAGGCATTTATATTTCTCGTTCTTATTACGTAACTTTGCAGTCGAATTTTTTAGACAAACAAATATACTAATATGAACACAAAAACAATTCCTTACACAGCACATAAAGTAAAAGACTTATCGCTTGCAGATTGGGGACGAAAAGAAATAGAATTGGCAGAAGCTGAAATGCCAGGATTAATGAGTCTGCGTGATGAGTATAAAGGTGCACAACCGCTTAAAGGTGCACGTATTGCTGGGTGTTTACATATGACCATTCAAACGGCTGTACTTATTGAAACGCTACAAGCACTTGGTGCTGAAGTAACATGGAGTTCTTGTAATATTTTTTCAACACAAGATCAAGCTGCTGCTGCCATTGCTGCTGCTGGAACAGCTGTATACGCATGGAAAGATATGACTGAAGAAGAATTTGACTGGTGTATTGAGCAAACGCTGTTTTTTGGTGAAGACCGTAAACCTTTAAACTTAATTCTTGATGATGGAGGCGATTTAACCAATATGGTTTTAGATAAATATCCTGAATTAGTAGATGGAATAAACGGTTTAAGTGAAGAAACCACAACTGGAGTTCACAGATTATACGACAGAATGAAAGCTGGAACATTACCAATGCCAGCAATTAATGTTAACGATAGCGTTACCAAAAGTAAATTCGATAATAAATATGGATGTCGCGAAAGTGCTGTAGATGCTATTAAAAGAGCAACAGACCTTATGATTGCTGGAAAACGAATTGTGGTTTGTGGTTATGGCGATGTTGGTAAAGGTTCTGCAGCTTCTTTTAAAGGTGCAGGTGCTATTGTAACAGTTACTGAAATTGATCCTATTTGTGCACTTCAAGCTGCTATGGATGGTTTTGAAGTAAAGAAATTAGAAACTGTTGTTGGTAATGCAGATATTATTATTACTACTACTGGAAATAAAGATATTGTTCAAGGCCATCATTTTGAAGCTCTAAAAGACAAAGCCATTGTTTGTAACATTGGTCATTTTGATAACGAAATTGATATGGCATGGTTAAATGATAACTATGATCATACTAAAGTAGAAATCAAACCACAAGTAGATAAATATACCATTAATGGAAAAGATGTTATCATTTTAGCGGAAGGCCGTCTGGTAAACTTAGGTTGCGCCACAGGACATCCAAGTTTTGTAATGAGTAACTCGTTTACAAATCAAACATTAGCACAGTTAGAACTTTGGAATAACAGAGATGCTTACGAAAACAAAGTGTATATGTTGCCTAAACATCTAGATGAAAAAGTAGCAAAATTACACTTAGCTAAAATTGGTGTTGAACTTACAGAGCTCAGAGAAGATCAGGCCGATTATATTGGTGTAAAGGTTGAAGGCCCTTTTAAACCTGAATACTACAGATACTAAGAATTTCTGTGTAAGCAGGAATCTCAAACTCCAAAAAATAAATACTAAATCCCAAGCGTATATTATGTTTGGGATTTTATTTTTTCTCTTGTGCTGCAAAATAAACTTTGCTTCACAAGAGGCAACTTCAAATAATTAAAAAAACCTCAACTGTTTCCAGTTAAGGTTTTAATTTATCCTAAAAATCAAATTTCTTAAGCCTCGAAAGGTACTATAGAAACATATGATTTGTTATTTTTCTTTTTAGTGAATTTTACAACACCATCTACTTTAGCATGTAAAGTATGATCTTTCCCAGCATATACATTCTCACCAGGATTATGTGCTGTTCCTCTTTGTCTAACGATAATGTTTCCAGCTATTGCAGCTTGTCCACCAAAAATCTTTACACCTAAGCGTTTCGATTCTGATTCTCTACCGTTTTTCGAACTTCCGACTCCTTTTTTATGTGCCATTTTATTTCGATTTTATATGTTATAATTAACTTAAAGCAGCAATTAAATCGGCTTTCTTCATTGAAGAAATTCCTGTAACTCCTTTTACTTTAGCCATCTCTTTTAATTGAGCAACAGTCATTTTGCTTAAATCTTGAGTAGCGGTTTCTTTTTTAGCTACTGGTTTTGTTTTAGCTTTTGCTTTAGGTGTTGCTTTTTTTGTCTCAACTTTAGGAGCAGCAGCCTTTGGCGCAGCTGTTTTAGTTGCTTTAGCTGGAGCCGCTTTTTTAGCTCCTGCACTTACGTTTTTGGTTGCTTTCTTTGCTCTTTCGCTTTCAGCTTTGGTCGCTTTTTTTGCTCCCGAAGCAACAATGCTTTCAATTTGAATTTCAGTTAAAGATTGTCTGTGTCCATTTTTAACACGGTAACCTTTACGTCTTTTCTTTTTGAAAACGATTACTTTATCACCTTTAAGGTGCTTTAAGACTTTTGCACTTACTTGTGCTCCGCCTATAGCTGGGGCGCCTACAGTTACTTTGTCTCCATCACTTAACAAAAGAACGTTGTCGAAAGCTACTTGCTTTCCTTCTTCAGTTTGCAAACGGTGAACAAAGACTTTCTGGTCTTTTACAACTTTAAATTGTTGCCCTGCTATCTCTACAATTGCGTACATAGCGTAACGTTTTATTAATTAATTTGTTCAAAAAATGAGTGCAAATATACTGCTTATTAATTAATCTACAAACGTTTTTTGCTTTTAAAACATATTGCGACTGCTTTTAAATAATTGCATAAAAGTAAGAGTTAAAATTACCGTCGTTGCAAAACCCATAATTGCAACTGCAAATGTAACTATTCCAGTATTTATATGATACTCTCCGCCAAAAATTTCAAGTAGTTTATCGAGAAAATTTAAATCGATTTCCGAAATATAAAAAGCAAAAAATACAGTAAAAATAACGGTTGCTACAAAACCTGTAACAATCCCCACTATAAAACCAGAAGTATAAGTAAATTTATCACCTTGTTGTAATTTATAAACTTTTATAGCCTCATAAATTCCAAAACCTGTAATAATACTATTAAAGAGACTATATAGTGGAGACGTATGCAATTTAAAGAGCGATAGTATTAAAAAAAATGCAATTAAAGACCCACTAATTGCTATTCCGAAACGAACAGGTAATGTTACTTTTTTCATAACCACTATGCTTAAAAAATTATACTCCTTTAAATTTCGGAAAAAAAAGGAAGCTTTCCTATAAATCAGTATTTTTTTATTTATTTCAAGTCGTTACAATTCTCATTTCTTACTTTTGTAACGCTGTAACATTTCTGTAATGTTGTAGGCCTATATTTAATTAAATAATCAAATATAAAACATATGAAAAAATGCTTGTTTTTTTTAACTGCTTTTGTTTTAGCTGGTTTTACGGTTTCTGCTCAAGAGGTTAAATTTGAAGAATACGATTTAGATAACGGTATGCACGTTATTTTACATCAAGACAATTCTGCACCTGTCGTTACTACATCTGTAATGTATCATGTAGGTGCAAAAGATGAAAACCCAGAACGAACCGGTTTTGCTCACTTTTTTGAACACCTATTGTTTGAAGGTACAAAAAATATTGACCGCGGCGAATGGTTTACAATTGTAAGCTCAAATGGTGGAAGTAATAACGCGAACACAACTGATGACAGAACCTATTATTATGAAGTATTTCCTTCTAATAATGTAGAACTTGGCTTGTGGATGGAGTCTGAACGCTTATTGCATCCTATTATTAATCAAATTGGTGTAGACACCCAAAATGAAGTTGTTAAAGAAGAAAAACGTCTTCGAGTAGATAATGCGCCTTATGGTCATTTTTTAGAATATGTTAAACAAGAAATGTTTAAGAAACATCCTTACAAAGGTACGACTATAGGCAAAATGTCACATCTTGATGCTGCTACACTTGAAGAATTTCAAGCCTTTAATAAAAAATTCTATGTCCCTAATAATGCTGTGTTAGTAGTTGCTGGAGATATTAATGTACCAAGCGTAAAAAAAATGATTCAAGATTATTTTGGAACTATACCAAAAGGTAAAGATATTGTTAGAAACCTTCCCAAAGAAAATCCTATTACTGAAGCTATATCTGCAAAAGGATACGATGCCAATATTCAAATCCCTGCTGTAGTGGCAGCATATAGAACACCTTCATTTAAAGATAGAGATTCTTATGTGTTAAATATGATCTCAAATTATTTAAGTAGTGGTAAAAGCTCTAAATTATATAAAAAAATCGTTGATGAAAAGAAGATGGCTTTACAAGTAGGCGCTTTTAATGTCAGCCAAGAAGATTATGGATTATATTTACTATTCGGGCTACCATTAGGAGATGTAAAGCTAAATGATATCATTTCTGAAATTGATGAAGAAATAGTGAAATTGCAAAACGAACTCATTTCAGAAAAAGACTATCAAAAACTTCAAAACAAATTTGAAAATCAATTTGTAAACTCTAATTCAAGCATTTCTGGGATTGCAAATTCTTTGGCTAGATACTACATGCTTTATGGAGACACTAATTTAATTAATAATGAAATTGACATTTACAAATCTATCACCAGAGAAGACATTCAAGAAGTAGCAAAAAAATATTTAAATTCTAATCAACGCTTAATTTTAGAATATTTACCTAAAAAAGACGATCAATAAAAAGACATTATATATGAAAGCTAAAATATCAATATTAATTACATTGTTTTTATTATCAGTTGGCGTACATTCTCAAGTTGATAGATCTAAACAACCTAAACCAGGACCAGCTCCTACAATTCAGTTACAAACTCCCGTTGAATTTACATTAAATAATGGGTTAAAAGTAATGGTTATTGAAAACCATAAATTACCACGCGTATCCTTTAATTTAACCATTGACAATGTCCCAACCATTGAAGGCAAAAAGAAAGGTGTTTCAGATTTACTTGGGGCAATGCTTGGTAACGGAACAACTACAATTCCCAAAGATGATTTTAATGAAGAAGTAGATTTTCTAGGTGCTAATTTAAGTTTCTTTTCTTCTGGTGGATTTGCAAGTGGTTTATCAAAGTATTCTGAACGCATATTAGAATTAATGGCAGATGCAACCCTACATCCGTTATTTGATGAAGAAGAATTTAATAAAGAAAAAGATAAGCAAATAGAAGGTCAAAAAGCTGGTGAAAAAAGTGTTGATGTTGTTGCTGGTCGTGTTGCACTAGCCTTAGCTTACGGCACACATCATCCTTATGGAGAATATGTTAATGAAGCATCCCTCAATGCTGTTTCTTTTGACGATGTACAAAAATATTTTCGAGATTTTTTTAACCCCGGAAATGCTTATTTAGTTGTTATTGGAGATGTAGACGTTGCAACTATAAAAACCCAAATTGAAAATACCTTTGGTCTCTGGATAAAAGGCACAAGCCTTAATCTCGAGGTACCAAAAGTAAGCCCAAATGTACAATACACACAAATTAATTTTGTGGATATGCCAAACGCCGTACAATCTAATATTTCTCTTACAAATAATGTGACATTAAAAATGAATGATCCAGACTATCATGCCGTTTTAATTGCAAATAAAATATTAGGTGGTGGCTTTAATAGTTACTTGAATATGAATTTACGTGAAGCACATGGTTATACTTATGGTGCACGTTCAAGTATAGGCACAAGTAGATATAATGCGTCTCGATTTACTGCAGGTGCTGCTGTTAGAAATGCCGTAACGGACAGTTCGGTAGTAGAAACTATAAAAGAAATTAAGCGTATTAAAAATGATACCGTTACTAGTGAGGAGCTAGCTAATGCAAAAGCTAAATATGTTGGCGATTTTGTATTAGCCCTTGAACGTCCTCAGACTATTGCACGTTATGCATTGAATATTAAATTAAATAATTTACCTGAAGATTTCTATGCCACATATCTTGAGAAGATTAACGCTGTTACTAAAGAAGACGTAAAACGTGTTGCAAATAAATACTTTAAAGTTGAAAATGCGCGCATAATAGTAGTTGGTAAAGGGAGTGATGTTATTGCTAATCTTGAAAAAACTGGAATCCCAATCAAATATTTTGACACTTATGCGAATCCTGTTGAAAAACCAGAATTTTCTAAACCTATCCCTGAGGGTGTATCAGCCCAGTCTGTTCTTAATAGTTATATAAAAGCCATTGGCGGAAAAGACAAGGCTCTGACAGTTAAAACGGTTCACGCAACTGCCAATGTAAAAATTGAAGGTGTGCCTTTAACCTTATCTGCTGAAATGAAAAAAATGGTGCCTAATAAAGAATCTATGGAAATGTCGGCTGAAGGTATGGGTGTGTTAATGAAGCAAAAATTTAATGGTGAAACAGGGTTTGGAGAACAACGTGGTACAAAAACGCCGCTAACTGACGCTGAAATTGCAGAACGTAGTGCTGATTATGTGATTTTTCCTGAATTGCATTATGACGCCTCTAATATTTTGTTAGTTTCTATGACAACTATTAATGGGAAAGATGTTTTTAAATTAAAAGTTATTAAAGGCGAAAAAACATCTTTTAGATACTACTATGCTGAAACTGGATTGTTAGCGCGTTCTGAATCTCAATCTGAAATCCAAGGGCAAAATGTAACTACAGTAGTTAACTACGATGGTTATTCTCCAGTTGATGGTATTCAGTTTCCATATATTCAGAGTGTTAAATCTGGTCCTCAAATCATTTCATTAAACATCACCAATGTGATTATTAATAAAGGCGTAAGTGATGAAGATTTTAATTAATTTTAAATAAAAATACTATTTATCGAACCCAGAGTTTCGGCTTTGGGTTTTTTATTTTCTCCTATTTGCAAAATAAACCCCAATTAAAATAAGAATAGTTGCCAAAGCTTGCAAAAGGCTAAACCCTTCGCCATCTAAAACACCCCAAACTACAGCCACAATAGGCATCACATAGGTGACTGAAGATGCAAATACTGGTGTTGCCATTTGCACCAATTTATTAAACATCACTTTAGCTAAAGCGGTACCAAAAGCAGAAAGAATAATAATATATACCAAAGACATCTTAACCTCAGGATTTTCAAATGTTTCCTTGGTAAAGAAATTGGTAAAAAGTAAGACTATAAATGCTGGAATTACAATAGCCGTAAAATTACCAAGCGCAATAGTTATAGCTTTAACATCCTGTAAATGCCGCTTAATAATATTTACATTGGCACCATACATAACGCCCGAAATTAAAACCAATCCTGCATACAAATAATTTTGATGCGGATTAAGTTGTGCACCACTACCAATTAAAATGGCTGTTCCAAAAAAACCAATGATGACACCCAATATTTGACGTTTAGTTGAAGCTATTTTAAACACGGCAAAGCCTAACAGAATAGTATTTAAAGGCACCAGCGAATTTAAAATGGAAGCAATGGCACTATCAATTTCTGTCTCAGCATAAGCAAATAAAAACACTGGAAAAAAAGTGCCTATAAAACCTGAAATGATAAGCCACTTCCATGTAGCCTTAGGAATTTCTTTTAAGGTGTAAAACCCGAAAATAAATATAAAAAATCCTGAAAACAGTATGCGTAATGCACCTAATTGTAGAGGCGTTAATCCTATTAATCCCTTTTTAATAAGAATAAATGAGCTGCCCCAAATTATTGATAATACAATAAGGTAAATCCATTTTTTATTCCTCGAATCCATTGATATATTCTATATTTGATACAAAAGTGAGCAAATAAAAGCTAAAAATTGTTAGTTTTGTGGAGAACTTAATACTTAAAATTATGAAGACATTAAAAAATATTTTAACAGTGATTTTGGTCGCTACACTATTTACTGCATGTAAAAATGAAGCAAAACCCGAAGTTAAAACTATAGAAACTGACGTCGCTATAGCTACAAAAAAAGCCCTAAATCCAGATGCAAATTTTGTAAAGACAGAGTTTACTATTGATGGTATGACCTGTGCTATTGGTTGCGCAAGAACTATAGAAAGTAAAATTGCCAAAATGGATGGCGTAAAGTCTGCTAAGGTAGATTTTGATAGAAAATTAGCCATGGTAGAATATGATGAAGCTATGGTAAATCATGAAACTTTAGAAGCAACGGTTTCTAAAACTGCCGATATTTACAAGGTAAGCGACATGAAAGATGTGGACGCATTTACGGCTAAAACACATGATAAAGATTGCCAAAAAGAATGCTGTAAAAATAAAACAGCAGCAGAATCTGCCTCTGCTAAAACTCCTGCAGACAATAAAGAAGCCTGTGCCAAAGATTGTAAAAAACCATGTTGCGCCGAAAAGAAAGGTGACGCTTAAAGAAATAATGACTATAAAAACAAAAAGCCACGCAATACGAGGCTTTTTGTTTTTAATATTAGTTCATCAATTCTTCAATTCCGATATAAATATTTTTCATTAAAATAAATGATGCCTTTGTATGTGAATTATCTAATTCTTGTGTAAACAATCTCCAAAAGAACGATTGGTTCTAATTAAAAAGTGTTTCGTAATATTCTGAAATTTTTAGCAGATCTTTATTCTTTGCTATTTTAAGTCTATTAGATTCGGTAAAAAATTTAATATCGTCTTTCTTATTTTTAAATAAACTATAAAATTGTTTTTTGTTTTTTGGGATTTTCACTAATCCTTCTGCAAATTTAAAATATAAAATATCTTTCAATTTTTCAAAACGGTTTGATGAACTTGTTACAAAACTATTTTCTGTCTTTTCTTCTTTTTTAAATGAAACCCGTTCTTTTTTTAGAAGCACACATTTTCCTTTATCATTCTTTGAAAGAATAACAAAATATCCAATTTTATTATCAAATTCATAAGCTCGGTATATTTTTTGACCCAGCATTATATACAAAAAATTAAGTTTTTTTCGCAGCAAGTAATAATTTACACCATCTTCCAATAAAGACACCTCAATATTGTCTGTATATGCGTTGTATCTGGCCAACGCCGTTTCCATGTATTCGAACTCTGGTGAGTAAAATTTGCATATGGGAAGCATTTTATTCGCTCCAACACTGTTATCAATATATGGAGAGCCTTCAATATTTTCATACTTAACAAGGTTCGACTTTGTATCTGACGAAAAATAAGAATACTTAGGATCGTTAAAAATAGAAATATTGGATCCGGTAACAAATGAACCCGTACTTTTAGGAGGTAATTGGCAAAAAGTTTGTGAAAATGTAATCAAGTAGCAAAAGGTTATATAATATGTTTTCATCATAAAATAATATTAATTCTTAATGTCATTTACTCCTTTGTTACTAAAAATACAAATTGTACAGTTTTCGAATTGAAATTATGAAATTGGAAATTAGTTATTCATCAGTGCTTCAATCTCCTCAACCTCAATAGGGATGTTTTTCATTAAGTTTAAAGGTTCGCCTTGTTCTTGGATAACCACATCATCCTCCAAACGAATGCCAAAACCTTCCTCTGGGATATAAATACCTGGTTCTACAGTAAACACCATATTGGCTTGCATAGGCTCGGTTAAAATACCATAATCATGCGTATCTAATCCCATGTGGTGCGAGGTACCATGCATAAAATATTTTTTATAGGCTGGCCAATCTTTATCTTCATTTTGTACATCGGCTTTATCTAATAAACCTAAACCCAACAATTCTGAAGTCATGAGTTTCCCAACCTCAACATGATACTCTGCCCAATCCGCTCCGGGAATTAACAGTTTTGTAGCTTCATTTTTTACACGGTTTACCGCATTATAAACCGCCTTTTGCCTATCTGTAAAACGCCCAGAAACAGGAATAGTTCGCGTCATATCACTGGAGTAGTTGGCATATTCGGCACCAACATCTAGCAGTATTAAATCGCCTGCTTTGCATTGTTGGTTGTTCTCTATATAATGTAACACATTGGCATTATTTCCTGAAGCTACAATTGGTGTATAAGCGAATTTTTTTGAGCGATTTCGTAAAAACTCGTGCATAAACTCTGCTTCAATTTCATACTCCCAAACACTAGGTTTTACAAAATTTAAAATGCGACGGAAGCCTTTTTCAGTAATATCACAAGCGGTTTGAATCAAGTCTAATTCTATTTGGTCTTTTACAGAACGTAAGCGTTGCAAAATAGGATTACTCTTGGCTACAGCATGTGCAGGATATTTGTCTTTTAACCATTTGGTAAAACGGTCTTCACGGGTTTGTGTTTCAACGGATGCTCTATAATGTTCGTTCGTATTTATATACACCGTATCGCATTGTGTCATGATTTCAAACATGATTTTTTCCATGTCTTGTAACCAGTACACTGTTTTAATTCCATTAGTTTTAAAAGCTGCTGCTTTAGTCAATTTTTCACCTTCCCAAATAGCAATCCGTTCATTCGTTTCTTTTAAAAATAAAATCTCACGATGTTTTGCTTTAGGACAATCCGGAAACAACACCAAAATGCTTTCTTCTTGGTCAACACCACTTAAATAAAAAATATCGCGATGCTGCTCAAAAGGCATGGTGCTGTCTGCACTTATCGGGTACAAATCATTACTATTAAACACAGCCAAACTATTTGGTTTCATTTGGGCTGTAAAGTTTTTACGGTTTTTTATAAATAATGTAGGGTCTATTGGATTGTATTTCATGGTAAAAAAATTATAAAACAAATGTAGCAATTAAGATGAAAATTAATGAACAAGCTTAATTTTCTTTTTGTAAGGCTTAGTTATATGCGCCGTATAGTTTTTGCAAATCGTTTTCCTTTATAGAAATCATATTCACATCTAAAGTAATAGGTATCAATGGTGCGTCTGTTGAATCTCGTTTTACATTAACAATAGCATCAACAACATCCATACCTTTTATAACTTTTCCAAAAATCGTATAATCGCCGTCGAGTCGATGTAAGCCGGCTTTGTTTTGAACGATATAAAACTGGCATCGCGCTGAAAGTTTCTGAGGATTTCCATCTCTTCCTGAGCCTAAAGCACCATACGTATGCAAAAGTGAATCGTTAAACTCTGGTGCTAACAAATACTCTGGGTCGTTAAATCCTTCAGGTGTATCAGGGCAACCCCCTTGTGCTACAAAATTGGGAATGACACGATTAAACGTAAGCGAATCCCAATAACCTTTATTTGCTAATTCTATAAAACTCTCTTTATGATTTGGCGTTTCGTTGTACAACCATACCAATATCTCTCCTTTCGGGGTTTTTATTTGTCCTATTTGAAATGTTCTTTCTTGAGCACAAGACAATATAAAAATAGTGATGAGTATTGTAATTGCTTTTTTCATAATTATCTGTTGATTTAGATATTAAAAATAGGAAATATAAAAGAATGTTAAAGTTCCTGTTTTTTTAACAAGATTTTTGACGATTTACTCAAGTTTAAGTACTTTCAAACCTTAAACTAACAAACCAACCAATGAAAGCTTTTAAATTACTTTTTTGTTTAAGTCTTCTTTTTATTTTTCAAGCAAATGCACAACAACCTTCAATAGTAAAAAACGTTCCTTTTACCAATATTGGCCCCACTATAATGAGTGGTCGTGTTGTTGATATAGATGTTAATCCAAATAATACCATTGAATTTTATGTAGCCTATGCTTCAGGTGGCTTATGGTACACTAACAATAACGGCACCTCATTCACTCCAGTTACCGATAATGCGCCTACCCAAAATATGGGAGACATAGCTGTTGATTGGAACAAAGGCACTATTTGGATTGGAACGGGTGAAAACAATTCTTCTCGTTCATCGTATTCAGGGATTGGTATGTTAAAAAGTACAGATAAAGGTAAAACATGGGGAAATGTTGGTTTAAAAGATTCGCATCATGTTGGACGTATTATTATCAATAAAAATAATCCTGATGACGTTGTTGTAGGTGTTATTGGTCATTTATATACCCCAAATGCCGAACGTGGCATCTTTAAAACCACTGATGGTGGAAAAACTTGGAAAAATACTCTTTTTATTAATAATGACACTGGAATTATTGATATTAGTGTATCTCCAACCAATCCCAATACAATGTTTGCTGCGTCTTGGGAGCGAGATAGAAAAGCTTGGAATTTTGTTGGGAATGGAGAACATTCGGCAATCTACAAAAGTACAGATGGTGGAACAACTTGGGCTAAAATGTCGACCAAAAACAGCGGATTCCCAGTTGGGGAAGGTGTTGGCAGAATTGGATTAGCCGTTTATGATGATAATACTATTTATGCCATTCACGATAGTCAGTTTCGAAGACCTTCAAAAGAGAAAAAGGAGAAACAACGAGGCCTAACCAAGGATGATTTTAAAACCATGAGTGCTGATGAATTTCTTCAATTGGAAGATAAAAAGCTCAATACATTTTTAAAGACAAATGGTTTTCAGGAAAAGTATCGCGCACAGAATATTAAGCAAATGATACGAAGCGGTAACGTAAAACCTATTGACCTTGCTACCTATCTTGAAGATGCAAATTCAATGTTATTTGACACGCCTGTTATTGGTGCCGAGGTCTATAAAAGTAATGATGGTGGGAAATCTTGGAAGAAAACTCATGATGATTATCTTGATGGCATATACTACAGCTATGGTTATTATTTTGGACACATTTACGTTGCACCTAACAACGAAGATCACATTTATATTTATGGCGTTCCAATATTAAAATCTAAAGATGGTGGGAAAACATTTACCTCTATAAATGCCGAAAATGTACATGGAGATCATCATATACTTTGGATAAACCCTAAAACCCCTAATCATTTGATTAATGGTAATGACGGAGGCGTAAATATTACTTATGATGATGGCGATAATTGGATTAAAAATAATGCACCATCGGTTGGACAATTCTATGCTATAACTGTTGATAATGAAAAACCTTATAATGTTTATGGAGGCTTACAAGATAATGGCGTTTGGGTTGGAGCAAATAATGCACGAAAAGATAAAAGTTGGCATCAAAGTGGTCAATACCCATGGAAAAGTATTATGGGAGGCGATGGTATGCAAGTACAGGTTGATAATCGTAATTCAAATATTGTGTATACTGGATTTCAGTTTGGAAATTATTTTAGAATCAATAGAGAAACCAAAGAAACAAAACGATTGTCTATAAAGCATGAGTTGGGCGAAAGCCCATATCGCTTTAACTGGCAAACCCCTATTTTACTATCACCTCATAATCAAGATATATTGTATTTAGGGGGTAATAAACTCATGCGCTCTATGAATAAAGGCGACGATTGGATGGCTATTAGTGATGATTTAACTCAAGGAGGCAGAAAAGGAAATGTAGCTTATGGAACAATAACGACAATTAGTGAATCTCCGTTTGAGTTTGGGCTTATTTATACAGGTAGTGATGATGGATTACTATATATTACAAAAAATACTGGAGGAACATGGGAAAATATTTCAAGTGCATTTCCAAAAGATCTTTGGGTATCGCGAGTTGTGGCTTCACAACATAAAAAAGAACGTGTGTATGTCACCTTAAACGGTTATAGGAATGACGATTTTAAAGCCTATGTGTATATGAGTAATGATATGGGAAACACTTGGGCTTCCATTAGTTCTAACCTTCCAGATGAACCAGTAAATGTAATTAAAGAAGATTCTATGGATGAAAACTTGCTCTATCTTGGAACTGATAATGGTGTGTATGTATCCTTTAATAAGGGTCAACATTGGCAAGCTTTTTCAAATGGATTAACAACAGTTGCAGTTCATGATTTAGTTATTCAACCTGAAGCAAAAGATTTAGTAGTTGGTACACATGGTCGCTCTATTTATAAAGCACATATTGCTGCTTTGCAACAATACAATAAGGTAAGTTCTAAAGACATTGCGCTTTTTGAAGTTCCTTCGATGCGTTTTTCTTCTCGTTGGGGAAGTGCATGGAACCAGTTTTCTCAAGTGTTTGAGCCTTCTACAACAATAAGTGTATTTGTTAAAAATTCTGGAAAACAAAATGTAAAAGTTTTATCTGAAAATGGTTTAGAACTTAATTCTATTTCGTTTAATGCCGATAAAGGCTTTAATTATACTAATTATGATTTATCAATGACCGAAGGCGGAAAAAAAGCTTTACAAAAGGCTAATCCCAAATTAACAGTAAAAAAAGCTCAAAATGGTAAATACTATTTACCTAAAGGAAAATATACAATCCAGATTAACAAAGAAAAAACTTCGCTAACAATAAAATAAAAACTACTTGACATAGGGATAATAGCAATAAAATTTTTGATTTTTTTATTGTAAAAAGTTTCTTATAATGATTGTACTATTTATAATAATTCTATATTAGTTCTTTTTAGTGTTAACAAAAACTAAATATTAATGGTTAACGTTAATATAAAAGCTAATTTCAGACATTGATTAAAGATTTTTATAAATCATTAATTCCTGCTAAAGAAATAATTGTTTGCCTTTTGGAATGATTTTTGACGTTCCTTAAAACTAATTATATCAATCAAAAAACCATCATTATGTTTAAAAAAGCATTATTCCTTTTTTTATTATGTTCTTCTCTGTTATTTTCTCAAAATAAAAACTCCGATTTAAAAGTTTACCTAGATTGTGATAGGTGTGATAACACATTCATTAAACAAAATTTAAATAATGTTGAATTTGTTAGGGATCAAAATTATGCAGATGTGCATTTATTTTTTACAACTCAAAGAAATGGTAGTGGTGGGACTGCTTATGAGATAGAATTTATAGGCCAAAATGAATTTGAAAAATTTCAGGATATCCTCAGTTTTTCTACAGACACTGACATGACTAATGATGATATACGGCAGCGGATACTTAAATATATTAAGCTAGGCTTAATTCGATTTTGGATAAAACAGGGCAAAACAGATAATATTTCTATTACAGTAAGTAGTCCAAAGAAATCGGACGAGGAAGCAAAAGAAGAGAAAGACCCGTGGAATTATTGGGTTTTTCGTATAGGAGCAAATGGGTATTTTAGTGGTCAAGAGTCCAGTAAATTTAGTAATGTAAATTTTAACCTTTCTGCTAAGCGAGTTACAGATAAAAACAAATTTTCAATTAGGTTAGGATTAAGTGAAAATAAATCTACATTTAGTTTTGGAGAAGAAGAGATAGTATCCATTCAAAGTTCTAAATACTTGAATACTAGTGATATTATAAGCATAACGGAGCATTGGTCTGTTGGTGCTTTTGCAAGGTTAGGGTCATCAGTATTTAGAAATAAAGATTTTTATTGGTCCTTTAAACCTGCAATAGAATATAACTTTTTTAAATACTCAGAATCCTCAAAAAAACAGCTAACCCTATCTTATAGAAATGGTATTGTGTATAATAATTACATTGAACGATCTGTTTTTGGTAAGGAATCTGAATATTTGTGGGAGCATGGATTAGCTCTAGGGGGAAGTGTAAATCAAAAATGGGGAAGTATTTCTGGACAAGCCTCTTATCAACAGTTCTTGCACGATACAAGTTTAAATTCATTATCGTTTTTCATAGGTACAAACGTAAGACTATTTAAAGGGTTTAGTATGAATTTAAATGGTAGTTATAGCATTACTAGAAATCAAATTGATTTACCTGCAGGTGATGTGTCTTTAGAAGAATTACTGCTTCAGCAACAACAACTAAAATCAGGGTACAATTACTTTGTTAGTATAGGGTTTAGTTACTCATTTGGATCAATTTATAATACTATTGTAAATCCAAGGTTTAACTTTTAATTAAACACATTCTAAATATCAAATAAAACAACCTATAAAACTTGTGTTAATTAAGTGTGCTTGTTACATTTGTCTACTATAAATTAACTTCAAAATAATGGGCGGATTTTTCAAATCTTCGATTGGAAGAAAAGTAGCCATGGCGCTTTCTGCATTCTTCCTCATGTTTTTCTTATTAATGCACGTCTCCATAAATTTATTATCTATTTTTAGTGAAGAAACATTTAATGCAGCCTCACATTTTATGGGTACTAATTGGCTTATACAGTTTGTTATGCAACCTGTATTAATTTTTGGTGTAGTATTCCATTTTATTATGGGGTTTGTATTAGAATTAAAAAACAGAAGCGCTGTTGGTATAAGTTATAATAAAAATAATGGTGGAGCCAATTCTACTTGGATGAGTAGAAACATGATTTATAGCGGCTTAGTTATTTTGGCTTTTTTTGTATTACATTTTATTGATTTTTGGATTCCAGAATTAAAATATAAATACGTAGAAGTATTACCAGAAGACCCTAATAGATATTTTGAAGAACTAACACACAAGTTTGAAAACCCCTTAAGAGTTGTTGCTTATGTTATAGCCTTTGTGCTTTTAGCGCTACACTTACTTCATGGATTTACAGCAGCATTTCAATCGATGGGAGCATCAACTATAAGAAAAAAATTATTGCAAAAAATAGGAAAAGCCTACGCTATTATTATCCCGTTAGGATTTATCTTTATTGCGCTTTATCATTATTTTAACAACCATTAATCTTAGTATAATATGGCTTTAGATTCAAAAGTACCAGAAGGTCCAATTAAAGA
>Ga0114934_10000954_pt1 | contig 18759 bp, 16 predicted proteins | sample 4SBtaG_2_FD_99695 | JGI IMG/M metagenome (GOLD analysis project Ga0114934, IMG submission 99695) | Deep subsurface microbial communities from Kolumbo volcano to uncover new lineages of life (NeLLi) - 4SBTROV10_white metaG | ecosystem: Environmental > Aquatic > Marine > Volcanic ...
GATGGTGATGGTGTATTATTTTTTAATTTCAGGGCTGATAGAGCCAGACAATTGGTTCATGCCTTCACCGATAAAGAATTTACGAAGTTTAAGACTATTAAAAGACCTGTTTTGGGTGAGTTTGTTACCTGTACCAGTTATGAGAAAAGCTTTGATTTACCGATTTTATTTCCGCCCAATTCTCTCGAACATATTTTGGGAGAAGAGATCAGCCGCCATAATCTCCGACAATTGCGCATCGCGGAAACAGAGAAATACGCCCATGTAACCTATTTCTTTAACGGTGGTCGTGAACAGCCTTTCCCTCTGGAAGACAGGGCATTGCTTGACTCACCAAGAGAAGTGGCAACGTATGATTTAAAACCGGAGATGAGCGCCTATAAGATTACTGATGAGTTGGAAAAACGTTTGCGTGATAACCCATACAGCTTTATAGCGTTGAATTTTGCCAATGGGGACATGGTTGGCCATTCCGGTATTTTACCGGCCGCCATTAAGGCCTGTGAGGTGGTTGATGTTTGTTTAGGGCGCTTAATTGAGCGGATTAACGAGCTTGGTGGTACGGTCATGATTACCGCAGACCATGGCAATGCGGAAATCATGTATGATGAAAATAGCCATGAGCCGTTTACCGCCCACACCATCAATCCGGTGCCTTTTTTATTGATTGGCAAAAAATATTGTGGGATGAAGTTACGAAATGGTGGTTCATTACGAGATATTGCTCCGACAGTTTTAACCTTGTTGGGTATTGAGCCACCGTCAGAAATGACAGGTGAGTCACTTTTATGAAAATGGTCGTAATATGAAATACATAAGCACAAGGGGCGGTATTGCCCCCATAAGTTTTAAAGACGCAGTGATGATGGGTCTGGCCACGGATGGCGGTCTTCTTTTGCCGCAGAGCCTGCCGAAACTATCTGACAAGACAATTGAATCATGGCATAATCTTGAATATCAAGATTTGGCTTATGAGGTTATTTCACTGTTTACCGACGACATGCCGGAGGCAGATTTACGACAACTGATCGCCAAGTCCTATGCCAGCTTTACGCACCCGGATATTACCCCGGTGGCTAAACACGGCGAGGTTCATATCCTGGAGCTTTTTCACGGGCCGACTCTGGCCTTTAAGGATGTGGCCCTGCAATTTTTAGGTAATTTGTTCGAGTATTTTCTGCGGGCCGATAAGGCCCGAATGAATATTCTCGGCGCTACCTCTGGTGACACTGGCAGTGCTGCCATTTATGGTGTGCGTGGCAAAGAACGAATCAAGATATTTATTCTGCATCCCCATAAAAGGGTGAGTCCCATTCAGGAGCTGCAGATGACCTCGGTACTGGATGATAACGTCTTTAACCTTGCCATCCAGGGCTCGTTTGATAGCGGTCAGGCCATAGTTAAAGAGATTTTTAATGATTTGGACTTTAAGAAAAAACACCACCTTGGGGCGGTTAATTCCATAAATTGGGCCAGGATTTTAGCCCAGATTGTCTATTATGTTTATAGCTATTTCAGGGTGTGTAATTCTGAGGGCAGTGAACAGGTCGATTTTACGGTACCAACCGGTAATTTTGGGGATATTTTTGCCGGTTTCTTGGCCAAACGATTGCTGACAGCCAAGCGCATCAGGCGGCTGGTGCTGGCTACTAATGAAAATGATATTTTAAGTCGTTTTGTGAGCCAGGGCGTTTATGCAACGGGCGATGTCTCGCAAACCTGCAGTCCCTCCATGGATATCCAGGTGGCCTCTAATTTTGAACGTTATCTCTATTTTCTGAATGATTTTGATGCCGATCGTACCCGCAACGATATGGAGTCTTTTGCGGCCAATGCTGTCTTGCGCTTTGACTCGACTGCCTGTGACCGAGTGAATGATGATTTTGTATCTCAACGAGTTACGGAGCCTGAAATTATTGCAACGATTAAATCCTTTTATGAAAAAAATAATTATGTCCTGGATCCGCATACTGCAGTTGGAGTTACGGCTGGAATTTCCCATAAAGATAAACTGCCGATGATTTGCCTGGCTACGGCTCATCCTGGCAAGTTTGGAGATGTTGTGGGCCGGGCTATTGGCCCGCAACCCTTACCTGATGCCTTAGCAGTCTTGGAGGGAAAGAAAACCAGATGTGAGGTTATCCCGGCCAAATCTACCGTGGTGAAGGATTTTATTGAACGAGATGATAAGTTATGAAACGTGGCCAGCACTTTGCTAACCTTTTGGTATTGTTAATAATTGTTTCGTTTATATGCGCCTGCTCAAAGACAAACAGGTTGGCGGTACTGAAATACAAAAAAGAGATAACTAAGGGAAGAATTGATAAGGATAGATTCTTTGGAGAATCTCCCAATTCTCCTTTATTGCCTGTGCAACGCCTGAATTTTAAGGGGCTTAAGTATTTTAAGCCCGACATGAATTATAGGTTAAAGGCCAAATTTACGCCGCAAAGCTCGCCGCAATCATTTAAAATCCAAACTTCATCAGGGCGAGAACGATTGTATATTGTTAAGGGACGCCTGGATTTTAATTATGCGGGACATAAGCTTACGCTTACAGCCTACCAGGAAAAGGATCGAGCCGCCAGTCACCCTAATGAATTGTTCATGCCTTTCACTGATCTGACATCCGGTAAGCAATCGTATGGGGGAGGGCGTTATTTGGAAGTTACTACTCCCAACCTACATTCAGGAGAGGTGGTGTTGGATTTTAATCTGGCCTTTAATCCTTACTGCGCATACAATCATAATTTTTCCTGCCCCATTCCTCCCAGAGGTAATCATCTCGACCTCGCTGTATATGCTGGCGAGAAGAAATTTCACTAAATAACGGTAAAATGGCTTATCTCTTAGTCTGATCGTTACTAACAAATAACTATTCAGATATTCTTTTGAACTTTAAGCAAAAAATGTTGCTCTGATAAAGTAAAAAAATAAGAAAAATTCAACACAAAATCCTATATATTATCCGTGTTTTCATTTAAGAATATCAACCTGACGGGATAATAATTGACAACAAAAGTTTACTAATTACAAAATGCAATTAGGCGGGCAGTGGTTTTTTGTCCTGGTAATGAAGTGGGCTTAGAAAACATGGATCATGCTGCTGGATTGAAAAACGAATCGGATTCAGCGGCTCATTCGGAGAACTTTAAAAAATCATCTTATAAAGTCGGCAAAGAAAAGATCTTAAAGGAGTTTAGCCAGCAATATATTAATCACTTATTACGGCAAACAAATGGTAATGTAACGAAAGCGGCTAACCTGTCAGGGCTTAGCCGGGCGGCATTACAGAAAATAATGAATCGTTTCGATATAAGCTCTACGGTGTTTCGTAATAACAATAAATAACAGCATTTTGGCTCAATAACTTGCTTAGAACAATACAAAAATATTTATCTTCACCGTCCTTTGCATCTGGTTCTTTCCTGATGGCTATTGCAGCCTTGTTGGGAGCTGCTACCGGTTTGTCTGCTGTATTCTTTATCAAACTTATTGCCCTTATTCAAACTGACTTTTATGCTGAATCGGCTCATTTTTTACCATTTATTGGTAATTTTTCCTATGTGCTTGTTCCCGTTGTCGGGGCGCTCATGGCCGGGCCGTTAATTGCCTATTTTGCCGCCGAGGCCAAGGGCCATGGCGTGCCTGAAGTTATGCAGTCATTGATCATGCAAGGTGGCAGAATCAGAGCCAGGGTTCCTCTAATTAAAATTGTAGCATCGGCCCTTTGTATTGGTACAGGTGGTTCGGCTGGCCGGGAAGGCCCAATTGTGCAGGTAGGTTCTGCTATGGGTTCAGGCTTAGGCCAATTATTGGGTTTATCCGAAGAACGAATCAAAAATCTGGTTTCCTGCGGGGCTGCGGCTGGAATTGCTGCCACCTTTAATGCCCCTCTGGCCGGGGTGGCTTTTGGCACGGAAGTGCTTATGACCGCACTGCATGGCCGTCTCTTTGCCAATGTGGTGATTTCTGCTGTATTTGCCAGTATTGTCAGTCGAATATTTTTGGGTGATAGACCAGCCTTTGAGGTCCCGAGCTACATAATGCGTTCTCCCTGGGACTTGGCTATATATCTGGTTTTAGGACTGCTGGCTGCCTTAGTTGGGGTAATGTTAATTAGAATGCTTGATTATTTAGAAACTCTATTTGATAACTGGTCCTTTCCGTTGGCATTAAAACCCGCCGTTGGAGCACTATTACTTGGGTTCTTGGGCTGGATTTATTTATATTTACCCAACGTGTCTTACTATTCCCCGGAATCATATAGACTTGGCATGCCGCTTATGGAAAATATGCCTCATGTCTTCGGCTCTGGTTTTACCTTTATAGAAAAGGTTTTGCAGGGGAATGTTTCTTTCTTGCTGGTTTTCTTACTTATTTTTCTAAAACCTTTGGCCACTTCATTCACGCTTGGCTCTGGAAACTCAGGCGGCGTCTTTGCGCCATCACTATTTACCGGGGCAGTGTGTGGCGGGGCATTTGGTTATCTTGCCAACCAGCTATTTCCAGGAATTGCCAGTGATATTGGTGCTTACGCCCTGGTGGGTATGGCTGCTGTTTTTGCCGCAGCGGCCAGAGCACCCTTGACGGCCATGTTGATCGTTTTTGAAATGAGTAACGACTATTCCCTGATTTTACCTCTTATGGTGAGCGGAGTAGTGGCGACGGTAGTGGCTGCGATCATTTGCCCGGAATCTATCTATACCATAAAACTGGCTAAACGGGGAATTCGGTTTTCTCAAGGTCGTGATCTGGATATTATGCAGGGTGTTAATGTTAGTGAAGTAATGAATAAAAAACCTATTAAATTTGATGTTAACCTACCTTTTACAACTTTGTATGCGACCTTCCAGGAAACACGTTTTCATGGATTTCCCGTAGTCCATGACCAAAATAGATTATACGGCATAGTGACCTTGACAGATATGACCAGGCTGCTTTCAGGAAATCATAAAATTAGTGAATTGGCCATTAAAGATGTCGCTACTACCGATGTGATTACGGTATTCCCGGATGAACCTGTTTGGGCGGCAATCAAAAAGATGGCGCCTCGTGGTCTAGCCAGGTTGCCTGTCGTTTCGCGGGAGGATGGTCAAACCTTAATGGGATTAATAAGTCGCAGTGATATTATTCGTGCCTACGATGTAGGAATTATGCGTAAGCAAAAAGAAGCATATTCCACAGAGCGGATGGCATTGCGTAATGTTGGCGATGTAAAATTTATTGATTTACAGGTTGAGAAGGGCAGCCGGGCAGCCGGAAAAACATTAGCCGCTTTAAATCTGCCTAAATTGGCCAATGTTGTTTCGGTGGAAAGAAATGGTACGGTTCTTATTCCACATGGTAATACCACAATTCATGATGGTGATCTCTTTACCTTCCTGTGTCGGGCTAGGAATATAGAGGAATTGAAGAAGTTTTTCACATAACTTGACAATTTTTCTTGCAACTATTCGAACTCTATAGTTAATAATAGTAATTGCGTTTTTCGTAGACTCGTAGTTTACTGACTCTACGAATGAAGGACAGTTATTTTGTGGGAGATTGTCGGGGATTATTAATGTTAATTCTTTTGTGGATAATGGATAAAACATAATATTTAAAGAGGGGTACATATGAACAAGTCAGAATTAGTAGCAGCAATCGCCAAATCAGCTGAGATTACCAAGGCCGATGCCAGTAGAGCTCTTCAAGCATTATTGGATACAGTAACGACAACCTTATCAGATGGAGAATCTGTCTCTCTGACCGGTTTCGGTAATTTTTCTATATCTAAAAGGGCAGCTAGAGTTGGTCGTAATCCCAGAACTGGTAAAGAACTGAAAATTGCTGCTAAAACTGTTGCCAAGTTTAAAGCTGGCAAGGGTCTTTCTGAAGCTGTAAACTAAAAAAAACGTTACAATTTAATAGTGTCCCCGAAAGGGGGTATAGATCGTTGCAGTTGAATCGATAGTTTGTTGTGGACGGTGAACATTGAACATTCTATGTTGGTTGCTCATTTTTTAACCGAGTTCCTCAAATAAATTGTATTAGTGCCTTACATATTGTTTTCTCGGAGTTTTCGCTTACCCCCGGAGTCTGCGCTTACCTGTTTTTTAGAAAAGAATTTATAAGGCACTTGTCCCCCCTTGTGGGGTGTTAATTCATTTGCTACGCTCTATAGATGGTCAAAAATCTCTCCACTTTTAAGTGGGGAGATTTTTTATTTTAATTGATTGATTTTTATCAATGGATGTATTTAAGCTATCAAACTATTTTTATTATTTTTCCGGATATTCGGATTTTTGTTTAAGTATTTCAAGGAGACGTAGTTATGGTAACATTTAAAACAGATGTTTTTTCAACTGAAACTCTTAAATTAGCTGATACAGAAGAGCTTATTGTCCGCGGTGGACGTGATCAATTTCACCTGCTGGATAAGGCCTTTAAAGGTGTTAAGCAAATAGGGGTTATAGGCTGGGGGTCTCAGGGACCGGCACAGGCTCAAAACCTTAATGATTCATTAGCTGATTTACCCACCAAGGTAGTAGTAGGTTTGCGTGCTGGCAGCTCATCTATGGCTAAAGCCAAAGAAGCTGGTTTTTCTGAGGAAGATGGAACCTTAGGTGAAATGTATGATGTAATTAGCAAGTCTGATATGGTTGTTTTGCTTATTTCTGACGCAGCCCAGGCTGAAAATTATCAGAAAATTTTTGATGCAATGCAAGATGGTGCGACTCTCGGTCTTTCTCACGGTTTCCTCTTGGGCTATTTACAAAGTATTGGCAAATCATTTCCTGCCGGTATTAATGTTATTGGTGTTTGTCCAAAAGGGATGGGGCCGTCTGTTCGGCGTTTGTATGTTCAGGGTAAGGAAGTAAATGGAGCTGGAATTAATTGCAGCTTTGCCGTTGAACAGGACATTGATGGTCGTGCTACTGATCTTGCCCTGGGATGGGCAGTTGCAATTGGAGCACCCTATATTTTTATGACAACCCTGCGGAATGAGTTTTGTAGCGATATCTTTGGCGAGCGTAGTATTCTCTTGGGAGCTGTTCACGGCATAGCGGAATCTTTATATCGTCGCTATGTTATGGAAAATGGCATGAGTGAAGAGGAGGCCTTTACCGAATCGGTTGAAAATATTACCGGCGTTATCAGTAAAATTATTTCACATGAAGGAATTTTGGCCGTTTATGAAAAGTTGAATGCCGATGACCAGAAAATATTTGAAAATATCTATTCACAGTCCTATGGACCGGCCATGGATATTCTGCTGGAAATTTATGATGAGGTCTCTTCCTGTAACGAGATACGTTCAGTTGTAATGGCTGGCAAACGTTTCAGCCGTTTCCCGATGGGCAAGATTGATGGAACCAGGATGTGGGAAGTTGGAGAAAAGGTAAGAGCCGCTAGACCTGAAGCACCAGCGGCGATTAATCCTTTTACGGCCGGTATGTACTGTGCGACGATGATGGCTCAACTTGATCTGCTTATGGAAAAGGGGCATTGCCTGAGTGAGGTTTGTAATGAGTCTGTTATTGAAGCAGTTGATTCATTAAATCCCTACATGCATTACAAGGGTGTTGCCTATATGGTTGACAATTGTTCTGTTACCGCCAGGTTGGGATCCAGGAAATGGGCCCCCAGATTTGACTATAACCTGAGCCAGCAGGCTTTGGTTAATTATGATAATAATGTGTCAGTTGATGAAAAATTGATTAATTCATTCAAAAACAATAAGGTTCATCAGGCCCTAACCACCTGTGCGACTCTGCGGCCATCTGTAGATATTTGTTTGACTGAATAACAAGCTGGTAGCAAGTAATTGTTTTTTTGAAGGGGCACAGGCTTTACTTGTTGCCCCTTTTTTTTTAGCCACAGATAAGCGAGCCTGCGAGACTCCGGACATTCAATTAAATTTAATCGGGCAGCTTCTAGCGCTAATTCCCCTCTTGATAACTTCCTGATGATATGCATCGAGTACATCGCGGCGTCTAATCATTCCAAGTACCCATTTGGAGTCTGCCGATTCAACAATCGGAATTTCTTCAAATCCTTTGCTGTCAAAGTATGACATGGCGGTATAGAAATTGTCATCTGGGGTTAGGAATATGACATTACGTGTGCATATTTTGCCGACAGTGGCATTACAGCGCAGTTCTTCATCGTGCAGAAGCGTTTTTACATCTTGTAATGATATTATTCCTGTCATTAGGCCCTGGCCATTTATTACCGGAAAATAAAATCCACCCTGCGCCATACTGAATATTTGCAGCAATTGATCAACATTGGCGTCTTCACTTATAAAATTTATATCTTCCCTGATAACTCGTCCGACCTTAATTGATTTCATCACAGCACTCTCACGACCTTCGTGAATATCAATACCCTCTCTGGAAAAATCCACCGTATCGATTGAATCATGGCATAGCCAATTTGCTACAACGGTGCCTATTATACTGCTCAGCATGACAGGTACAATTATTTTGTAGTCACCAGTCATTTCAAAAAGCAGGAAAATTGCAGTAAGTGGCGAATGGGTAGTCGCAGCCAGAAAGGCACCAATTCCAACTGCCGCATAAGCAGTTGCAGGCGCCGTATAAGTGGGGAATAAAGTGTGAACGCCCCAGCCAAAGGAACCGCCAATAACTGCACCTACGAAAAGGGCGGGAGCGAATACGCCACCTGATCCTCCCGAACCCAAAGTGACGGCAGTAGCGAAAATTTTCAAAAAAATCAAAATGGTCATAAGCCACATTGCACTGTTACCCGTCAGCACCTCTTTGATATAGCCATAACCATCACCCATAATTTGAGGAAAGGCCATGGCGCAAATACCAATAAGCAGAGCACCAATTATGGGTTTTAGTTGTGGATTTATTTCCAGGTTATCAAAACTATCACGGATGAAGTAAAATATGCGTATGTGGAATACCGCAATAATCCCTACAACAAGTCCCATAATGATATAAAGCGGTAGCTCGGCAATGGGGGACACTAAGCCGAAGGCAGGAATTGGGAATACCGGTGTGGCACCGTAATATGCCCTTGATATAACAGTGGCAATGGCGGATGAGACAACCAGGGCAGAGAATGAAGATATCTCGTATGTGCCTAGTAACAAAATTTCTGCGGCGAAAAATACCCCGGCGATAGGGGCATTGAATACCGCTGCAATCGCGCCAGCACTACCAGCGGCTATATAGATTTTCATACGTTCACCGGAAACTCTGAAAAATTGGCCAAATTGTGAACCCAGAGCACCACCAACTAAGGCAATAGGCCCTTCAACTCCAGCAGAATTCCCTGTGCCGATGGTAAGAGAACATGATGCTATTTTTAAAATTATAGACCTAAATTTTATAAGGCCGCCTTCCATATTTACCTTACGGATAAATTTTGGAAAACCGTAGCCATTTATCTCTCCTGGAAAGAGTAGGGAAAGGGGGATTAACAGAAGCATGCCGGTAATTGGGATAAGTGGCAGTAATAAAAGGTGCCAACCACCCTGTTCAACAAACGCATACCCAGGCTCAAAAAAAATGCGATGCACGAACTCAAGAGAAATACGGAAGAAGATACTGGTTACCCCAGCACCAATACCGATAAAAAACGCAATTATTACCGTTAGCGTATTCTCGCCAGGCATAAAGTTTTTTCTTTTTTTCTTATTTTGCATATTTATTATTGTAAATATTCGGATTAGTCTAAAAAATTACCGAAACCGTTGACGAATATTTACTTATTATTTAAGGGAAACTACGGGGTTAGAGTCGTGCTACTTGCCGGGCAGCCTATAATTTTTGCCTGGGCCATAAAATAATCATCTGTCATACCGGCAATGAAATCACGGACGATTTCAGCAGATGTGGTTTGAGCCATCATGTCTGGAGCCAGGTGTGAAACAAATTCTTCAAAAATTTCCGTGGCCTTTCCTTGGCCGGTAAAATGGCCCAGGTAATTGTCGAATAGTTTTTGGTAGCAATATTTTATATTATTGACACCATCTTTTATTTTTGGATTAAGATAAATCCTTTGGTAATTAAACTGTTTTAATTCCTTAAGAGCATCAGAAATTTCTTTACTAAAACCAATGTAATCCTGATGGTAGCTATGAAGTATAAGGTCTGTGACAAGCTTATAGACAATTGTGCCGTTGGAGTTTCCCAGGGTTTCGACAGAAGATCTTGGCAAGTCATTTCTGCTAATCAAATTCAACTCTATGGCATCTTCGATATCGCGGCCGATATAGGCGATGGTGTCGGCCATACGAACTACGCAACCCTCCAGGGTGGCAGGTCTTATTTCAAGGCTTGGCGACTCCGTTTTTTTTTGGCATTTTTGGTCAAAATATTCAAAGCTTTTATTTCTGTCGGGAGCGAGCTGTTGTTTATGAATTTCACCATCGTGACAGAGAATTCCATCTAATGTTTGCAGGGTAAGGTTTAATCCCCGTCCCTTTTTCTCGATACAGTCAAGAAAACGGACGCTTTGTAAATTATGCTGAAAGGCAGGAAGGCCGTGCTGTTGACAAATCTCAGATAAAAAAGACTCACCATCATGTCCAAAGGGAGGATGACCAATGTCGTGTCCCAAGGCAATTGATTCAAGCAGATCTTCATTTAGACCCAGGAATTTTCCTATGGTACGAGCAATTTTAGAGACTAATTGGACATGCAATACTCGGTGGGTGATATGATCATTAGCGACCATATAAAAGACTTGCGTCTTATCAATATACCTGGCGTAGGACTTGGAATGAAGTATCCGGTCGGCATCTACCGCAAAATCGAGCCGATAACCCTGCAGATTCTCTTCATGGCGACGAATGCCAGCAACACTTTGGCAGGCGCCCGTATTCAGGAATTGACGTTCCCTCTTTTCCAGCTCTTTTTGGAGGTTGGTCATCATTTTGAAAATTAGGCGGCGATACTACTGTCTATTGCCTCAATTGAATTACTGTTAATGCCAAGAAATTGAGAGCGAATGGGCACTGGATTTCTAAACCATTTTCCCCCTTTTTTGACAATTTCGGTAACTTTAGCCTGAGTCAAGGGAATAAAGCTTTGGCTGGATTGTTTCTTTAGTATACCGTTAAACAAACCGTCAATTTCATAAAAAGAGTTACCAGCAACCGTTGTAATTATGTGAATTTTGTGCACCTTAGCTCCGGTCTTTTCCTTGATAGACTCAAAACGGGTTTTTTCACCCTCACTGCCTATGCTGGCGAATTCGTCAAAAAAAGCAATTATTTTTGACGTTCTGAGCTGTAAACTGGTGAATTCTTTGTATACACTGTTTTCAGAAAAAAGAATTTTGGCCTCATGCAATAATAAACTATCATCAAAGTATTTGTCCTGAATATTTTTCCAGAAGGTGCTGGAACTGTTGAAGATATCTATGGTGCGCAAAGAGGGATTATGGATATCAATAAAACCTGAATATCGTTTGCCCTGTGAGCTTATTATGGTAACCTTTCGTTGAAGATCATTTGTTATCGTCATAATCCCTATCATATTTGCAAGGGTTTTTTTGTCAACCATTAAGTGTGGGAAAATATGCGGATATATCTGGCACCAATCAGAGGCATCACGGATTACATTTATCGAAATACCTTTGGACGTCATTTTCAGGGAGTGGATGTTGCTGTCGCACCATTTATTAGCTCTGTGCAGGGACGGAAGATAAAAGACACTTACTTACGTGATATTCTACCTGAAAATAATTTGAATATGATAGTTATTCCACAAATATTGAGTAATGACTACGATGATTTTTTATTTATGGCAGAGAGGATATTTGGGTTAGGGTATTCGGAAATTAATTGGAATCTTGGCTGCCCTGCACCAATGGTTGCAAATAAAAATCGGGGTTCGGGATTATTATTGAAACCTGCTATAATTTGTGGGATTTTGGATAAAGTCTTGCGCTTGTATCCGGGGAAAATTTCAATTAAGGTTCGCCTGGGGCGTAACTCACCGAATGAACTAGAGGAATTATTACCCCTTTTGAACCAATATCCCCTGCGGGAAATTATAATTCATCCCCGCTTGGGAATTCAGATGTATAAAGGTTATCCTGACCTTGATGCCTTCTCTCGCTGTTTGTCATTGACGAAACATAAAATGGTGTATAACGGTGACATAACGGATATGCCAACCTTTGATTATTTGCAAAATCGTTTTTGTGGCATTGATAATTGGATGATTGGGCGGGGATTGTTGGCAAATCCTTTTCTGGCCCATAGGATCAAAAATGAGGGAATGTCCTTGAAAATAGGTACTATCCCGGATATTATAAGAAACTTTCATGACGACCTTTTAGAACAATATTCTCTGCGCCTTTGTGGTGCGTCGCATGTCATGGGACGCATGAAGGGAATCTGGGCGTACCTTGCTGATTTGTTTGATAATTCTTCAAAAATTCGTAAGAAAATAAATAAGACCAATAAAATAGAAGACTTTAAACGCGTTGCAGATAATATTTTCACCACGGTACCGATTAAACAAACGTAAGCGACAAACGAACCACACCTTGACATTCGCATATGATCGAGTCATACCGCTGCAACACCCCAAACTAACCAACTAACGGCTTACAAACCGACGCATAGAAAAAAGGAATTTTAATGAATATTAATGCTTGTAGATCTTTCCGACTTGCCTGGGCCAGGCGTATTGTTATTATCACAATTTTGGCTGTAATTCCCGCTGCTGTGTCACAGGGGAGTCTTGTCAAGCACAGCCATGAATTTGAGAAAAATCGAGCCAAACTTTTAAGCTATATCATTGGCAAACAGATTGAGACCAATCACTATTACCATAAGCCAATTGGCGATAAATTGTCGCAGCAGGCCTACGATTTGTACCTTAAACAAGTTGATCCACGCAAACTTTTTTTTCTACAAAAGGATGTGGATATTCTTGACCGTTATCAACTTGACTTGGATGATGAAGTTCACAGTGGTAATGTGCAATTTCCTGTGGTCGCAGAAGAATTGTTACATGAACGGGTTCAACAGATTAAACAATTTGTGACGGAAATTTTCGCCGCAAAAATTGATTTGGATAAGCGGGAAACCCTGGAACTTGAGCGGAAAAAATTGCAGTATTGTCAATCAGCCGCAGAGCTTAAAGACAGATGGCGACGGAATATCAAATATCAGATTGCCGTTCAATATCTTGATTTGCAGGAAATTGCCAAGGCTAAAGCCTCCATAAAGGAGACTAGTCTTAGTGCCAATGGGAGTAAGAAAATATTAACAAATGAGTCAAGGCCTCTCGAGAAAAAGAAACCGGAGGATTTAAAAAAAGAGGCCATAAAAAAAGTTCAGAAGAGCAATCAGGAGCTTTTGAAACGCATGCTGAACAGGGATGAACAGGATGAGTATGATCGTTTCTTCTCCGTGCTGGCCAAAGCGGTTGACCCTCATAGCAGCTTTATGCCTCCAAGCCAAAAAGAAGATTTTGATATCCATATGCGTGGCTCTTTAGAGGGGATTGGCGCAGTTCTTCAAGAAGTGGACGGTTATGTTAAGGTAGTTAGAATTATACCAGGTGGCGCGGCATATCGTCAAAAACAGCTAGATGCCGAAGATGTGATATTGATGGTTGCGCAAGCCGATGCAGAGCCGGTGGATATTTCGGGAATGAAGTTGCGGGATGCTGTTACTCTAATTCGTGGTAAAAAAGGTTCTATGGTTAGATTGACTGTAAAAAAACCGACTGGAACAGTCACGATTATCCCAATTATTCGTGATGTTGTTCAGCTTAAGGAAACCTTTGTTAAATCGGTGGTTCTGCCCCAAAAGGCAGGAGAGCCCAAATTCGGTTATATTAAAATACCTTCTTTCTATCGTGATTTTCAGGGCCATAATGGCCGTAATGTTACAGATGATATGCGTAAGGCTCTGCAGGGTCTAACTAAAGAAAAAATAGATGGCCTTATCGTAGATTTACGTAACAACGGTGGTGGTGCTCTGGTGGATGCTGTAAAAATTGCCGGCTTATTTATTGATCAGGGGCCAGTAGTTCAGATAAAGGCCAAGAAAAAGATTAATGTTCTCTCTGATACGGATCCAGGTATTTCTTATGATGGTCCTATGATTGTCATGATTAACCGTTTCAGTGCATCCGCATCAGAAATATTTGCCGGTGCTATGCAGGATTATGGCCGCGCCCTGATTATTGGCAGTGAACATTCCTACGGTAAGGGAACTGTGCAGACTTTAATTAATCTAGATGATAACCTGCCGTTTTTTGGTGTAAATATGAGTCAATATAGACCCTTGGGCGCCTTGAAATTAACTACCCAAAAGTTTTATCGCATTAATGGTGGTTCAACACAGGATCGTGGAGTTTCTGCTGATATTGTTTTACCGGATACCTTTAAATATACCAAAATTGGTGAGAAATATAGTGATAACGCTATGCCTTGGGACAAAATAGCCTCAGCTTATTATAAGAAATGGCATGATTCCCCGTTTAATATTTCGGCCCTCAGGTCATTAAATACCAAAAAGATCAAAAGTAATAAAAAGTTTGCTGAAATAATCAAGGAAGCGGAGGAGGCCAAAATTCGGCAACAGCATACCTTGATAAATATCGATTTGGAATCTTTACGTGTTGAGCGTGATAAATTAGCCAAAATTCGTGAAGATGCGGGCGATAAACCTTATATCAACAACCCTCATGGCCCTGATTTTGATAAAAAACCGGATCATGAAATGACTAAAGCTGAGGGGGAAAAGGCGCTAGTTGAGAATCTTGAGAAAGATCCTGCGCTATTGGAAGTATTGGCATTATTTAGAGCTAGTTTATCTTGAGAGAAAGGGCATATTTATGCTACTAATTTTTGAACTAAGGGCTTGTAAGGAAAAAAGTGTCACAAAATTGCGCCGATTTTTTGCACAGGCCCTAAGAGGAGAATGACAATGACAGACGAACAAAAGGCAGCTGGAACTTCAGAAAAATCCTTAGATAAAATGACGGTTAAAGAATTAAGAGATGTAGCAAAAGAAATTCCAGGGCTAACCGGATTTTCCAGTATGAAAAAAGATGACTTGTTGGCAAAAATTAAGACTTCTCGGGGTGTAGATGCTACAAAACCAAAGAAAAAACACGTTGGTGTCAAAAAGTCGAAAAAGTTATTAACTGTTAAAGATATTAAAGAAGAAATAGTTAGATTAAGAGGCAAAAGACTCGCTATCAAAGAAACTGGTGATAAAAAAAATGCCGCTATTCTTCGTCGAAAAATAAGTAGGCTAAGAAAAAAATCACGAAAGGTTGTTAGAGGCTGATAGATTATGGTAGGCAATCGTATATGAGCAAGTTATATGTCTCCGAACTTATAGAGATTCAGAAATATATAGACACGTTTGATCCTGAAAAATTTAGTTCCACATCCGACTGGGATATTGACACTAACGATGCCGACAGATTAGCCATGGCCAAACGTATAAGGGCGCGTATTGAGAGAAAAAAAATGATGGCCGCTTCTTTTTCCATGTCAATAAAACAAGATGCTTCTGCCAGTAAGCAGATGATAAGTCAGAAGCAGATAGATGAGCTATTGAGGATATACTCTTGAGTATTTAGTTCTGATTCAGCGGGAATTGCCAAACTATGAATAGTTTTATTAACCAGCTTGAGCCTATTTTTCGCCAATTTATTAATCTGGCACTAATCGTTATATTTATGGCTTTTGTTGTTAAGCCAATATTGAACTATTTTTCTGTTAATAGAGAAATAGAACATAAAAAAAGATTGGTAAAGGAACTTCAAGAGGCCAGGGGACTTGGTGATGTGGATGAATTATCGGATGATGAACCTGATGCTCATAGTGATCGAGATAAATTGCGGGAAATGGCAAACAACTCCCCGGAACATGCTGAAAATACGGTAAAAAAGATGTTGCACGATAACTGACGTACTTGAAATATGAAAAAGACAATTAAACCGGAATTGGCAGGGAAAGAGGGGATGGTGCTGCTTGAGACCATTCGGCGTTTGAGTCGTCGTAAGGCGGTTGGACGTCTCTTTAATCTGGTCAATAAAACTCATTCCGCTGATACTGCTTGGGTGTTCCGCCATTTAACTCCCGAAGAGCGCCACAATCTTTTCAATGTGGTCGCTCAGACTGATTTAATTGGCGAGATTATCAGCGAGTTAGATCAGTCAATTATGCTGGAATTAGTCGATGATCTAACACCACAATTCATGGTGACAGTCCTGCAAAAAATGGCCTCAGATGATGCGGCTGATATTTTGGAGGCTCTAACAGATGAGGCCGCTGATAAGATTCGAGAACTTATGGCCGCAGATGACCGGGAGGAAGTTGATGAACTTCTGCAATATCATCCCGAAAGTGCTGGCGGTCTTATGTCACCGGACTTTATGTCTTTGGATGAGGAAATTAGTGTTGGTGATGCCATAAAGTTAATCCAGGAACGTAGTGATGATTTGGAGATGGTTTTTTATCTCTATATTGTTCGGGATAATAATTTGCTTAGCGGAGTTTTATCCCTACGAGAATTATTAATGCACCCTCCCTATCGACTGCTCAAAAATATTATGAATCCCAAGGTGATTTCAGTCTCTACCGAAACCGACCAGGAAGAGGTGGCCCATATGGTCTCTCGATATAATATTCTTGCCGTGCCGGTGGTTAATCACGCCAATAAATTGTTAGGTATTGTAACGGTTGATGATGTTATTGATGTAATTAGAAAGGAGGCTACTGAAGATTTTTTTCATATGGCTGGTGCTGGTAAGGATGATGAAATCCTGGCGAAATCAACCAAAGATAATGCCGTTACCAGAGCGCCATGGCTTATGGCCAGTTGGATCGGCGGGGTTGTCTCAGCCAGTATAATTGCATACTTCTCCAATGAGCTGCAGAAATTTGTTATCCTGGCCTCATTTTTACCAATTGTCAATGGCATGGGTGGTAATATAGCCACTCAATCAAGTACGATTATTGTGCGTGGTATCGCCACTGGCCGAGTTAATTTCCAGGCAATTGCCAAGATTATTTTTAAAGAAATGCGCGTTGGTATTCTGCTAGGTAGTTTTTATGGATTGTTTTTGGGGATTGTAGTTTTTGTTGCTTTTCCTCATCCTGCAAAATTATTTTTGGTGGCCGGTATATCAGTTCTTATTGACATGACTATTGCCGCCAGCGTGGGTGCCATTGTGCCTTTAACACTTAAACGATTAGATATTGATGCAGCAGTGGCAACTGGTCCTTTTGTTACCACTACCATGGATATAGTCGGAGTTACAATATTTTTCACAGTCGCAACTTATTTGCTATGTTTATGAAGGCAGAGCCACGAATTAAATTAGGTGGGATCGGTATGTACCATAAGATTATAGGGGCGGAAGGCGTTTGACTTGGTGGACCAAGGCCCTACGGTCGGTTATTTCATCTGAAGACAATGAACAGCTTGACTTGTTTAGGGTCTTCCCCGGATTTCGTAGATTTTTAGCGACAAGGCATCATTACGCCCAATTGCGAACAGCAGGTGATTTGTTATTCATTGTGGTATTGTTGTCAGGATTTTTGGGACCTCGTGAAGCTGACCGAAATATAGCGGTATTTTTGACATGGGGCATTTTCTGGCCGATTATTGTTTTATCATGGTTCTTTGTTGGACGAATGTGGTGCGGAATTTGTCCATTTCCTGGACTTGGTTTGTTTTTACAACGTAAAGGGATTACACTCTCCCGGCCTGTTCCTAAATTTTTAAAAAAATACGGGGTTTACTCGTCTGTTTTTTTATTTGCCTTGATTATCTGGGCTGAGATTGTTGGAGGTCTTGATAGATCTCCTTTAGGGACGTCTTATCTTATTCTATCAATCGTCTTAGGATCCGCCTTACTTGGACTTTTGTATCCAGGTCAGGCTTGGTGCCGGCATCTCTGCCCCCTTGGCCGAATAAGCGGGGCTGCCGCAACCTTGTCCATTACTGAGTTTAGGGCCAATCATGAGCGTTGTCAGGGGTGCACGTCCTTTGCTTGTCAGCGGGGTGGAGATGGAAAACGTGGCTGCCCCGTATATCTGGGGGCCTATTCGGTTAAAAATAATTTGCATTGTCTGGTTTGCGGTCATTGTATTCCCAATTGCGATCGTGATTCTCCGCAATTTTTATTGCGTAATCCTTATTCTGAACTAATTAACAATAAGGGACGTTATATTACCAGTAATTATATTGTGCCTTTTTTGATTGCTTCGCAATTCGCCCGTTTCTTCAGACAGAAAGAAATATACCACCAAATAACTGTTTTTTTGGGATCGGAGGCCGCAGCATTCAGCATATTACTGATTCTTGCCTATATTATGGTGCTTGTTGCTATCCGACTTGGTAATAGATTGCTTGGCCACACCGAAGCGCCATTATTTGGTAAATTTTCACCTATGGTACCAATTCTTATCCCCATGGCCTTTGGTGGAGAACTGGTTTATCGTCTGAGCTATCTGGCAACAGGTATAGGAAATTTTATTCCCACTTTGGGACGGCAGACAGGGATCTCTTTTTTGCAAGGCCTGGGGTTTACTATTCCAGATTTTCCCGTTCAAATACTGGCTGCGTTTTTTATGTTGAACAGCTCCATTGCCGCTTGTTATATCCTATGGCGTTTCTGTCTTAAGGATGTCGATGGGGCAATAAAACTACATAACTTTGTCGCCCTTAATCTTCTTATTAGTATGTTTTTATTGTCCTATTTATTGGTAATTTTTTAGTGCCTTATTGCTAAATTACCGTCACAAAAA